>JACCDR012546749.1_pt1 | contig 96456 bp, 90 predicted proteins | sample 7446431 | NCBI WGS metagenome assembly JACCDR01 (sample SAMN15323443, study PRJNA562643) | freshwater metagenome | isolation source: river surface water | place: USA:Blue River Watershed | collected 2017-08-17
GGTGCGGGCGGCGGGGGCGGCGCGGCAGGCGGCGGCGTGCGCGGGCGATCGTCGTCCTTGGTCACGGACGGGTCGTTGGCGCCCGTGTCGTTGGTGGTGGACGGGCCGATGGCGCGGGTGATGGTGCCGGTCCCGTCGTCGAAGATGGAAGCGAAGCCGGCGCCGGTGTTGGGGCCGGACGTCACCACCAGCTTGAGCTGCTGCTCGCCCTCGTAGGCGGCGTCGCGCTCGTTGGCGATGTCCACGGCGACCAGCACGGGCTGGCTGCCGGCGGTGATGGGGCCCGTCGTGTACAGCTGCCAGGTCGCGCCGCCATCCAGGGAGACGTACAGGGCCGCGGTGTCCAGCGAGTCGTTGGGCTTGCCCTCGTTGCCGCCGGTGGCCGTCTTGCCGGTGCTGGCGGCGTCCTGCACGTCCAGCGTCAGCACGCGGCCGGCCTGGGTGGTGACCGTGAACACCGCGCGCGGCGAGTTCTCGTTGTAGTTGCCGCCGGTGACGGTGATGGGGCGGTCGTCGTCCAGGCTGGAGGTGCTGGTGCCAGGGGTGGGGTCCAGCGACGTGGGGTTGGTCGGCGGCGCGTCCGGGTACTTCACGCCACCACCGTGGTCGTCGATCGTCGCCGTGCCCGTGCCGCTGCTGCCGCCTGTGTTCGTGGCCGACAGCGTGAACGTGTGATCCCCCTCGTCCAGCGCGTCCGGGTTGATCCGCGTGCGCACCAGCAGCTTGGCCACCTCGCCCGAGGTGCCGTCGCCGTCGTTCACCATGCTGACGAAGCTGTCGGCCGTGTAGTCCGCCCAGCTGGAACCGTTCCAGTACTGCAGCGCCGGACCGTAGTCCTCCGAGCCGTCCGTCGCCACCGGCGAGGTGCCGTTCTCGATCGTGGCCGTGCCGTTGGCCAGCGACAGCTTGACCAGCTGGCCTTCGCGGCCAGTGACCGTGAACACCGCATACGGCGAGCCCTCATTGACGCGGATGCTGTTCACCGTCAGCGGACGGTCGTCGTCCAGGGTGGCGGTGCTGGTCGCGGGGCTGCCGGAGGTGACGGTGCCGGGGTAACGGGTGCCCGTGCCGTCATCGACGATCGAGGTATTGGCCGCGGCGTTGGTCGCGACGTTGGTCGTGTAGCTGGCCTTCAGGGCAAAGGTCTCCGCGCCCTCATAGGTGGTGTCGACCTCGCTGCTGATGTCCACGCGCACGTACACCGTGCCGCTGACGGGTACGGTCGGCTGGTTGCCCGAGGTGCCGTTCCAGGTGTAGGTCGTCCAGCTGGTGCCGTCCGTGGAGTACTCGAACGTGAAGCCGCTGCGCGTCGCGGCGGTGCCCGACGTGGCCGCCTGCAATTGCAGGTCCAGCGCGTTGTTTGCGGCTGCCGTGACGGTGAACATCGCGTAGGGCGAGGCCTCGTTGACCGGCCCGTGGCTGGCAATGCTGATCGTGCGGTTGTCGACGTAGCCGTCATCGTCCAGGCCCGTGGTGAGGGCGTTCGGCGTGGTGGCCGTGATCGTGCCGGGATACCGGCTGCCGGTCCCGTTGTCGATGATCGTGGTGTCGGCGGCTGCGCTCTTGGCCGTGTTGGTGCTGTAGCTGGCCTTCAGGGCGAAGGTCTCCGCACCCTCGAGGACGGCGGGGCTGTCCTGCTCGCTGGTGATATCCACGCGCACATACACCTTGCCACCTGCGGGCACGGTGGGCTGGTCGCCCACGGCGCCATTCCATGTGTAGGTGGTCCAGGTGGTGCCGTCGGTCGAGTACTCGAAGGTGAAGCCCGTGCGCGTCGCGGCCGTGCCCGAGGTCGCGGCCTGCAACTGCAGGTCCAGCTTGTAGCCCTCGATCGCGGTGACCGTGAACATGGCGTAGGGCGAGGCCTCGTTGACCGGCCCGTAGCTGGTCACGCCGATCGTGCGGTCGTCATCGAGGCTGGTGGTGAGCTGCGCGGGCTCGCCACCCGTGATCGTGCTGGTGTACCGCGTGCCCGAGCCGTCGTCGACGATGGCGGTATCGGCGGCCGCGCTGCGCGCCGGGTTGCTGGTGTAACGGGCCTGCAGGGCGAAGGTTTCCGCGCCTTCGTAGGCCGCCGGGCTGTCCTGCTCGCTGGAGATGTCCACCCGCACGTACACCTTGCCGTTGGCCGGCACGGTGGGCTGGTCGCCGGTGGTTCCGTTCCAGGTGTAGGTGGTCCAGGTGGTGCCGTCCGTCGAGTACTGGAAGGTGAAGCCCGATGTCGTGGCGGCCGTGCCCGAGGTGGCGGCCTGCAGCTGCAGGTCCAGCCGGTAGCCCTCGATCGCCGTGACCGTGAACATGGCGTAGGGCGAGGCTTCGTTCACGGGGCCGTAGCTGGCGACCCGGATCGTGCGGTCGTCGTCCAGCGCGGGATAGCCCGCATCCGTCGAAGCCGAGGCCGTGAAGGTGGTGTTGCCCGCCAGGAAGACGGCACCCGTGCCGTCATCGATGATGCCGCCCTGGCCGCTGGCGCTCACGCCGGCATCGTCAGTGGCCACCAGGCGGTAGGTTTCCAGGCCCTCGAAGGGTTGGTCCTGGCGGATCGCGGTGCGCACCAGCAGGGTCGTGCCGGACATGGTCACGGTCGAACCGGCGGTGTAGTCCACCCACTGGTTGCTGGCATTCAGGTACTGCAGGGGCAGGCTGGTGCCGGCATCCGTGGTGTCCATGCCCAGGACGGCGTGGCCGGCGGTGGTGCCGGTCTGGTCGAGCGCGAGCGTCACGGTCTGGCCGCTTGCGCCGTTGACGCGGAACACCGCGTAGGGCGAGGCCTCGTTCACCGTGGTGCCGTCGACCGTCAGCGCCGCCAGGCGCATGGAGATGCTGGTGGTGGCGGTGTTGGAGTTGGCGTCGCCGTCGTTGACGACGACCGTGACGTTGCGGCCGGTGCGGTCATTGCCCGTGGTGCCGAAGGTGATGGCGCGCAAGGCCGCCTGGTAGTCGGCCAGGGTGGCAGCACCAGTCAGGGTCACCGTGACCTGGCCGGCCGTGTTCGCGACGTTGGCGTTGATGCCGGCCGGCAGCGTGCCCACGCTCAGGGTGTCACCGGACTGGCGGTTCGTCAGGGTGATGGTGGCCGACTCGATGTTCGTGTCATCCACGTCGGTGATGGTCCGGTCGGCGTCGGCGATCGGCACACCCGCGCTACCGAAGGTGTAGGCGGTCGAGTAGCCGGTGCCGCTGGCGCTGCCATCGAGGTCCAGGAACGGCGCGTCGTTGACCGGCGTGACGGTGACCTGCACCGTGATGGTGGTGGTGCCGCCACGGCCATCGCTCACCGTCACGGTGAACTGGTCGGTGCCGACGTAGTTGCCGTTGGGGGTGTAGGTGTAGGTGCCGTTGGCATTGACCGTGACGATGCCGTTGGCGGGGCCGGTCGCGGCGGTGTAGGTGAGGCTCGTGTCGTCCGCGTCGAAGGCCTTGACCTGGCCGTTGATCGGCGTGTCCTCGGGCGTGGTGATCTCGTAGCGGTTGTCGGTGGTGTCGTAGGCCGGGTCGTTCGCGCCGTTGGGCAGCTTGCCAGCCACGGGCACGTCGTTCACGCCGTTGATGGTGATGGCCAGGCTGGCCGAGTCCACGCCCAGGTAGGTCCCGCCGGAGACGTCGTTGAGCACGTACTGGAAGGTTTCGGTCAGCGACTCGCCGCCGTGCAGCGCGTTGACTGCCGCGTTGTTGGGGTCCAGCGTGTAGACGTAGCTGCCATCGGCCTGGACCTTGATGGTGCCGTACAGGCCGGCGACCTCGTAGTCGCCGTTGGCATCCGTGGTGGTGTCGGAGCCCTGGCTGCCGGAGACCCGGATCACCGTGGCGTCCGAATCCTTGGTGTCGTTGGCTTGCAAGCCGGTCAGCGAAGTCCTGCTCACGGAGCTGGTGCCCTCGCTGATCGACACGGTGTCGTTGACCGCCAGGGGAGCGCCGCTGGAGGCACCGAGCACCGTGATGGACAGCGTGGCCGTGCTGGTCGCGCCCGACGTGTCCCGCATGGTGTAGCTGAAGGACTCGGTGGCGGTCTGCCCCGCGCCGAGGGCGCCGTTGTCGATCGTGGGCGCGTAGGTGTAGCTGCCATCGCTGTTGAGCGTCAGCGAGCCGTGCTGGCCCGCAAGGGACGTGCTCACCGAGCCGCTCTTGCTGAAGGACAGGGTGCCGCTGAGAACGCCCGACGCATAGGACTTGCTCAGGGTGACGCTGCTGATCACGCCGGAGGTGTAGGTGACCGAGGACACCGTGGTGCCCGCCGTGATGCCCGTGCCGCTGACATCCATGCCCACCGCGATCGTGCCGGTGTAGCCCGCGGCGATGGTGACCACACTACCACTTTGGACGCCGCTGGACGAAGTGGCGATCTTCATGCCACTGGTGTTCTCGGTCAGGGTCGTGGAGTTCTCGAAGCCCACGGACTTGCTGTCGAAAAAGGCCAAGCTGGCAATCGTCGTGTAGCTGCCTGCGGTGCCGGTGGAATACTTGGCCGGTGTACCAGAGAGCGCGATCTCGTAGTCTGCTGTGGTGCCCGCGACCAGGGTCTTGCTGGTCACGTACACCGGGTTGTTGCTGCTGTCGAACACCAGGTAATACGTGCCGCTCACCAGCACGTAGAGCTCTTCGCCACCGTTCACCGAGTTGAAGCCCGAGTCGCCCCGGAAGATCAGCTTGGTGGATTCGCTTGGCGAGGTATAGGACGAGATGGTCGCCGAACCGTTGATCGTCAGCCCGGTGATGGTCTTGACCTCGCCATTGGCGCTGCCATCCACGTCCGTGTCATTGGTCAACACGTTGCCCGTCGCGGAGAAGCCCGTGGACGCGAAGCCGCTGCCCGCCACGGTGGTGCTTTCCTGCGCGAGGTTGTAATCGTTGACGGCCACCGGGTTGTCGTTACGGCCGTCGATGGTCACGGTCAGCAGGGCGGAGGCGGACAGGCCGCTGCCATCGACCGCGCGGTAGGTGAAGCTGTCCGTCAGCGTCTGGCCCGAGATGCGCAGGGCCTGAACGGCGGGATCGGAATCATTGACGACGTAGCTGTAGCTGCCGTCCGCGCCGAGGGTCAGGGTACCGTAACGGCCCACGACCTGCAGGCCGTTCGCGGACGTGGTGCCGGCGGTCACGGCCGTCGTGGCGGCGGCCTGGCCGGCTTGCGTCACGGTCAGCGATCCGCCGCTCGACGTGTCGTTGGTCAGCACGTTGCCCGTGGCGGACTGGCCGGCGGTACCGTTGCTGACGCCACCCTGCTCGATGGCCAGGGAGGCGCCGGTGGCGGCGGTGTCATTGGACAGCGTGGGGCCATCCGGCACACCGGTGATGGTGAGCGTCAGCGTGGCCGTGTCGGTGCCACCGTTGCCGTCGGAGATGGCGTAGGTGATCACGGGGACGGCGCCGTCGTAGTTGGCGGCCGGCGTGAAGCTGTAGCTTCCGTTGCTGTAGATGATCAGCGTGCCAACGCCCGGAATGATGGTGTTGGCACCCACCGTTCCCGTGGTCAGGCTGCCGCCCGTGGGCGTGAAGCTGAAGCCGGTCACCGTGAGCGTGTTGCCGTTCGGGTCGGTATCGTTGGTCAGCAGGTTCCCGGTGAGGGTCACATCCTCCGTGACCGCGCCCGTGTCGTTCACCGCATCCGGCGGCGCGTTCACCGGCGTGACGGTGACGCTCAGCGTCGCGTTCGCGCTGGTCAGCCCGTCGCTGACCGTGTAGGTCGCCACCGGCGCCGTGCCGGTGTAGCCCACCACCGGCGTGAAGGTGTAGGTGCCGTTGGCGTTGATGACCAGCGTGCCCACGCCGGTCAGGGTCGCCGTGGAGCCCGCGGTGTACAGCCGCCCGGCGACGGCGAACTGCGTGACCGACAGCGCGTTGCCGTTGGCATCGCTGTCGTTGGTCAGGACGTTGCCGGTGGCACTGGCGGCGCCCTGGGTGATGGTGTTCGTATCGGCCACCGCGGCCGGGGCCACGTTGCTCGCGGACACCACGCTGTTCAAAGCGCTGTCCACGCGATCCGAGGAGCTGCCCACCTCATACACGTTGGTGGCGACCGTTCCGTTGTTGTACACCGGCGCCCGGGCCAGGATGGCGTCGAACCAGGCCTTGTCCACCACCAGGACGAAACCCTGGTTGTCCGTGGCGTCGGAGTCGCCGTCCTGGTTGCCGTCACTGGAGGCCGCGGCGAACGAGGTGAACGAGGGGTCGTACCAGAAGTAGAAACCGCGGACGATGCCCTGGTCCTTGATCGGTCGGCTGATCCAGCCATGGTACGTGGAGCCGCCGATGGTCAGGTCCACCACCACGTCGTTGCCGGAGAAGGTGCCCAGGCCGGTGTTGTCGGTGATGCTGGCCACGCCCAGCGCATTGCCCAGGAAGCGGTTGGACTCCTGTTCTTTCTCCGCGTAGTAGCGGTACTCCGGCGCGATCCGGAAGGCGGTCGTGAACTTGAACGAGGCGTGCTCCACCTCATACGCCACGCCGTCGACCACCAGGGTGGCATGGTCGTCCTCACCAGTCAGGCGCGTCGCGCTGGCATCGTCCAGCGGCAGGCCCAGCACGGCGGCCGCCAGGCGCTCGCCTTCGTCGCCCGCCGTGTCCTGGCCCGGATTGAGCCAGGCATCGAAGCTGTGGCCAAGTTCTTCCAGCAGTACCGGCACGAGCTGCGAGGCACTGGCGGGGTCCGACCACCAATCGGTGTTCAGGAAAATGGTCTCCCGCCCATCGGGACCCGCCTTCGCATACGCGGCCTGGTGGATGCCCATGGTCTCGCTGCTCAGCCAGCGGATCTGCAGGGAATAGGTGCCATCCTGCACACGCTGGATGAGGGCCTGCGCATTCGCCAGCCATTCCGCCGTGGCTTCTGCCTGGCCACCATTGAAGAGCTGAAACAGTTGCTCCGGCGTGGCCTGGGCCAGGTAGTTGCGCACTTGGTCCTGGGCCCATTGGGCTGCGGCATCGGCCGCCGTGCCGCCGGTGAGCCCGAACAGGGCAGGCGCCGTGGTATCGGCCAGGGCGACGCTGCTGTCGCGGACGGCATCCACGAGCTGGTGGACCGCCGTGTCGACAGCCGCGCCGTCAAACATGAATCGAGGCTCCAGCGCGATCGGCTGGACAGCCCGGCGCACCAGGCGGCTTTGGGGGGGGACGGCGGATTTGCGCAACGTCTGCTCCTGCCGGCCAGGGGCCGGATCTGTGTCTAACAACCTGCCGGGCGAGCCGGCATCACTGTCCTGCGGGCGGCGTGAGCAGCACCTTGCCGCTCATGCCCGCCATCAATTCCGGGAAACGGCCATGGATGGCGGCCGCCACCTTCACCGACTGGCTCACCGGGTCGACGCGCGCGCCGATGCGGGTGAAGCGTGCCGGGTATGTCTTGCGCGTCTCGTCGATCTGCACCTCGAAGGCTCCACCGGCCTTGAGCCAGCGCAGCCAGGCCGAGGGCACCAGGAATTCCAGCTCCAGCACGCTGTCGTCCAGGATGTCCAGCAAGGGCTGGCCCGGTTGCACGTACTGCTGCTCACGCACTTTCTGCTCAGCCACCCGTCCGGCGAAGGGCGCCGCCACCTGGCACTTGGCCAGCAGCGCCTTGTTGGCCCCCACCTCGGCCCGCGCCTTGGCCGCCGCGGACTTGGACAGGTCCAGCTCCAGCTGGCCGACGGAATTGAGCTGCTCCAGGCGCAGGTTGGACTTGTGCGTCTGCTCGGCGCCCTCCAGCTCGGCCTCGGCCTTCTGCATCTGGGCCTGCTGCAGCGAGCAATCGAACTGCACCAGCAACTGCCCGGCACGGAAGGCGCTGCCCTCGGGCACCGGCAGGCTCGCCACCTTCGCGCCGATCTCGGCGGCGATGGTGGTGTAGCGACGCGGCATGAGCTGCGCGCGGATGTCCTGTCGCTCCAGCGCGGGCCGCACCAGCGGCGCCGGCTTGGGCGCGGGCACCGGTGCAACGGCCGGCGTGCCCTGGGCCAGCGCGAGGCCGCCCACCATCAGCCCGGCCAGGCCCAAGCCCAGCCGGTCACGAACCGCTCTCACCATTGCTGCGCTGCCACGACTTTGGCGTCACGCAGGGCGCCCCAGGACGCACGGGACTGGCCGATCTGCTGGATCAGCTCCTTGAGCGACAGCTCGCTGGTGCTGCCGATCTTCGGCTCCATGCCCAGCGTGGCCTGCATGCGGCTCTCGGCCACCTGCACCTGGGCCAGGGCCTGGTAACGGCGCAGCAGGCTGAGGATGGAGGCCGTCTCGGTGCTGACCACGTCCAGCTTGCTCTGGGCCTGCACCGCCTGGCGGTTGCGCATCACCTCGGCGATCTTGCTGTCGGTGTCATAGATGCTGTCCGCACGGTCGTACTGGTTGCGAGCGTTGATCAGCTGCAGGCGGGCCAGGTGGACCTGGGTCAGCACCGACATCTGGGTGGCCATGCGGCGCTGGTCCGCCAGCTTGACGCCCGCTTCGGCCAGCTTCATCTGCGACGGACCCGTGAACAGGTTCACCAGGTTGAAGGACAGCTGCACGCCGGCCTCGTTCCACTGGTTGTCCAGCAGGTAACGGTCGGTGTCGTACTTGTAGCCGTAGTTGAAGGACACGTTGGGGAACAGGCGCAGCAGGGCCCGGCGGGTTTCCTGCTGGGCGATGCGCGTGTTGTAGTGCTGCTCGCGCAGGTCGGCGTTCTGCAGCAGGGCCACCTGCTCGAGCTTCTCGACCGGCACCTGGATGGCTTCGTCACTGACGTTGCGCAGGTCGGCCTGGGCGATCGGGATGGCCTGGCCCACCGGGGCGTTGATCAGGGACGCGAGCTCCACCTGGGCCGAGGACAGCTCCTGGTTGATGGACTCCAGCAGGCGCAGGTTCTCCAGCAGCTGGCGCTGGTAGCGCAGCGGCTCCAGCGGGTTGCGCACGCGCTCGGCGGCGACCTTGCGGGAGTCGGCCAGGGCCTCCTCCGCCAGGACGATGGTCTTGGCGACATCGGCCTTGAGCAGCTGGGCGCTGGCGGCGCGCCAGTAGGCGGTGCGCACGTCCTGCATCAGCAGGTGCATGGCCTTGCGGCGCTTCTCGCTGGCAATCAGGAAACGGTCGGTCTGCTGGCGGGCGCCGTAGTAGCCCATGCCGAAGTCCAGCAGGCTCCAGGTCAGGCCCAGGTCATGCGTGCTGTGGTTGCGGTCGGCCGACGTGGTGGGCGTGGTCGAGGTGGGCTGCTGGTCCGGGAGGCTGCTGCTGTAGGTGAAGCGCGCGCTGTCCCGCGTGGAGTAGCCAGCCTGGGCCATCACCCGGGGCAGCATGTCGAACTGGCTCACATCGGCCTGGCCGCGGGCCAGCGCCTCTTCCATCATGCGGGCGCGGCGCTCCAGGTTGTACTTGAGCGCGCGGGCCATGGCCTCGTCCAGCGTGAGGGGGCCGTTGACCGGCTCCACGTCCTTGCGGATGGCTTGCGCATCGGCGCGAACCAGGGCCTCCTGCTCCTGGGCGGTGAACGCGAGGGGCGTGACTTGGGCGCAGCCGGCCGCCAGGAGGGTCGCGAAGGCGACAAGGGTAAGGCGCAGGGGCGTCCGCACACCGGCGGACGCTCGATTGAGTCGCATGGAGGGCTCCGTCTTGATTTCTGGGAATTTGGCTTCGGCAGGCCGAAGGTTTCGCTGCTCGACTGTATAGCCCAAAGGGGATACAAGCCAAAGAAAGCCAAAGAGCAAGAGCGGAGAAAAAAGCGCTCTTTTCGGCGCTTTTTGAATACTGGTGCCGGTTGTCGGAATCGAACTGACGACCTACCGCTTACAAGGCGGGTGCTCTACCAACTGAGCTAAACCGGCATGGTGGGAATTCTAGGGGCTGAACGCCGCGGAGGTGGCCGCAGGCGCCTGCCCGGGGTCACTTGACCCGCTTGAGCGCAGGCCGGGGCCCGCCGGCCGGGGGGCGCGGCGGCTCATCACCACCGCCCTCGCCGTCACCCGCGCCACCGTCAACACCCGCCGCCGGCACGCTGGACAGCGGCGAGGCCTTGGCCGCCGGAGCCGAGGTCGACGCGGCGTCCTCCGCCCCCTCGCCCGACTCCACCGCCACCGGGAAGGCCATGCCCTGCCCGTTCTCACGCGCATAAATGGCCAGCACCCGGTTGATGGGCACCATGATGTCGCGGGCCACACCGGCAAAGCGCGCCTTGAACTCGATGAACTCGTTGCCCAGCTTGAGCGAGCTGGTCGCGTCGAAGCTGATGTTCAGGACGATCTCGCCGTTCTTCACGTAATCCTGCGGCACCTGCACCGTGTGGTCGACCAGCACCGCGACATAGGGCGTGAGCCCGTTGTCGGTGCACCAGTCGTACAGCGCCCGGATCAGGTACGGGCGGGTGGACGTGGATTCGAGTGCGTTCATGCGGGGCGATCCTGCGATGACGGGCGCTTACTTGCGCATCACCTTCTCGGACGGCGTCAGCGCCTCGATGTAGGCGGGACGCGAGAAGATGCGCTCGGCGTACTTCAGCAGCGGAGCGGCGTTCTTGGACAGCTCGATGCCGTAGTAGTCCATGCGCCACAGCAGCGGGGCGATGGCCACGTCCAGCATGGAGAAGTTGTCGCCCAGCATGTACTTGTTCTTCAGGAACACGGGGGCCAGTTGGGTGAGGCGGTCGCGGATGTGGCTGCGGGCCTTCTCCAGCGCCTTCTCGTTGCCCTTGGTGGCGCGGGACTCCAGGGTGCTCACGTGGGTGAACAGCTCCTTCTCGAAATTCAGCAGGAACAGGCGCACACGGGCGCGGTCCACCGGGTCACCGGGCATCAGCTGCGGGTGCGGGAAGCGCTCGTCGATGTACTCGTTGATGATGTTGGACTCGTACAGGATCAGGTCGCGCTCGACCAGGATCGGCACCTGCCCGTAGGGGTTCATCACGCTGATGTCCTCGGGCTTGTTGTACAGGTCCACGTCGCGGATCTCGAAGTCCATGCCCTTCTCGAACAGGACGAAGCGGCAACGGTGAGAGAACGGGCAGGTGGTACCCGAGTAGAGGACCATCATGGTCGGTGGCTCCTAAAAATCAAAAAAGGAGTGGAAGCCGCAAGCGGCCCACTCCGGTACGGGTCGGCCCCCAGCGAAGGGGGCCCGGGGATTCGTCAGAACGCCGCGTCAGCGGACATTCTTCCAGAAAGCGGCATTCAGGCGCCAGGCGATCACCGTGAAGATGCCCAGGAACAGCAGCACCCACACGCCAATGCGCACGCGGGTATTCTGGGCCGGCTCGGCCATCCATTGCAAGTAGCCCACCAGGTTGGCCATGGAGCGGTCGTACTGCTCGGGCGTCATGGTACCCGGCGACACCTGCTTCCAGCCCTTGAACACCTGGGTGTCCTGGCCGTGCGACTTGACCGTCTCGAAGATCGGCTGGCGGTCGCCCTGCAGTTCCCACAGCACGTGCGGCATGCCCACGTTGGGGAACACCAGGTTGTTCCAGCCGGTCGCCTTGGTCGGGTCGCGGTAGAACGTGCGCATGTAGGTGTACAGGTAGTCGGCGCCGGTGCCGGAGTGGCTGGCGCGCGAGCGGGCGATCAGGGTCAGGTCGGGCGGGTTGGCGCCGAACCATTCCTTGGCCTGCTTGGGATCGATGTTGGCCTTCATCGTGTCACCGACCTTGTCGGTGGTGAACAGCAGGTTGTCCTTGATCTGCTGCTCGGTCAGGCCGATGTCCTGCAGGCGGTTGTAGCGCATGAAGGCGGCGGAGTGGCAGTTCAGGCAGTAGTTGACGAACAGCCGGGCGCCGTCCTGCAGGGCGGGCAGGTCGTTGACCTTGCTGGGCGCCTTGTCCCAGGCGATGGTGTTGCCGCCGGCGGCTTGCGCCGGGGCCGCCAGGCCCAGGCCCAGGGCCAGGGAGACGAGCAGGGAGGAAACGATCTTTTTCATGGTTCTCGGTCTCCCTGTGCTCAGTGCGCGGCGAAGGTGATGCGGTCAGGCACGGGCTTGAACTCGCCCTTGGCGCTCCACCACGGCATCAGCAGGAAGAAGCCGAAGTAGAACAGCGTGCCCACTTGCGAGACGCGCTCGCCGATCGGGGACGGCGGCTGCACGCCCAGGTAGGCCAGGACCACGAAGTTGACCACGAACACGCCGTAGACGTACTTGTGCCAGTCGGGGCGGTAGCGGATCGAACGCACCGGGCTCTTGTCCAGCCAGGGCAGGAAGAACAGGATGATCACGGCACCACCCATCACCACCACGCCCCAGAACTTGGCATCGATGGCCAGCATCAGGACGGCGGCACCCACGGCGGCAACCACGACGCCAGCCTTGATGGGCGCGGGCAGCTTGCCCTTGAGGACGCCGAAGGCGGCGCCGCCCAGCACGCAGGCGATCAGCACGTACATCATCTCGGTGGTGATGGCACGCAGCATCGAGTAGAAGGGCGTGAAGTACCACACCGGGGCGATGTGCGCCGGGGTCTTGAGCGGGTCGGCCGGGATGAAGTTGTTGTACTCCAGGAAGTAGCCGCCGAACTCGGGCGCGAAGAAGATGATGGCGGTGAAGACCATCAGGAACACCGACACGCCCAGGATATCGTGCACCGAGTAGTACGGGTGGAACGGAATGCCATCCAGCGGCTTGCCGTTGGCGTCCTTGGGGGCGTTGGGGCCCTTGATCTCCACGCCGTCGGGGTTGTTGGAACCCACGTCGTGCAGCGCCAGGATGTGCGCCACCACCAGGCCCAGCAGGACCAGCGGCACGGCGATCACGTGGAAGCTGAAGAAGCGGTTCAGGGTGGCGTCGGACACCACGTAGTCACCGCGGATCAGCAGGGCCAGGTCGGGACCGACGAAGGGGATCGCGGAGAACAGGTTCACGATCACCTGGGCGCCCCAGTAGGACATCTGGCCCCAGGGCAGCAGGTAGCCCATGAAGGCCTCGGCCATGAGGACCAGGAAGATCGCGCAGCCGAACACCCACACCAGCTCGCGCGGCTTGCGGTAGCTGCCGTAGATCAGGCCACGGTACATGTGCAGGTACACCACCACGAAGAACGCCGAGGCGCCGGTGGAGTGCATGTAGCGGATCAGCCAGCCCCAGGGCACGTCGCGCATGATGTACTCGACGGAGGCGAAGGCCAGGGTGGCGTCCGGCTTGTAGTGCATCACCAGGAAGATGCCGGTGACGATCTGGATCACCAGCACCAGCAGGGCCAGCGAGCCGAAGAAGTACCAGAAGTTGAAGTTCTTCGGCGCGTAGTACTCGGACAGGTGGTTCTTGTAACCCGCGAAGGCCGACGGGAACCGGTTCTCGAACCAGTTGGTCAGCTTCTCGGTGGCCGAGGCGTTGGGAGAGATTTCCTTGAATTCAGCCATGGTCTGCTCACGCCTTCTTGTCTTCGCCGATCAACAGCTTGGTTTCCGACAGGTACATGTGCGGCGGCACCTCGAGGTTGTCCGGCGCGGGCTTGTTCTTGAACACGCGGCCGGCCAGGTCGAAGGTGGAGCCGTGGCAGGGGCACAGGAAGCCGCCCTGCCAGTCGTCGGGCAGCGAGGGCTGCGGGCCGGACTGGAACTTGTCGGTGGGCGAGCAGCCCAGGTGCGAGCAGATGCCCACGCCCACGAACACATCGGGCTTGATGGAGCGGTGCGTGTTCTTGGCGTACTCCGGCGTCGGGTAGGCCTGGCGGTCGGACTTGGGATCGGCCAGCTGCCCGTCGAGCTTGGCCAGGGCGGCCAGCTGCTCGGGGGTGCGCTTCATGATCCACACGGGCTTGCCGCGCCACTCCACGGTGATCTTCTCACCGGGCTGGAGCGCCGAGATGTCGACCTCCACGGCAGCGCCGGCGGCCTTGGCCTTCTCGGAGGGCTGGAAAGTGCTGACGAAGGGCACGGCGACTGCGACGCCGCCCACCGCACCGGCACAACCGGATGCGATCAACCACGTCCGTTTGCTGGCGTCCACTGGGGTGCTGCTCATGAGGTTTCCTCGACGGGATACGCTTACTTGGTTTGGGGTTAACAAAACATTGTAGCGGACCGTTTTGGTGCCCTTCAATGCTCAGCCTTGGCAAGGCTCACTCATCCATTCATACTGAAGTCCGCAATTTCATACAAAAGGAGTTGAGGACATGGGGATGCTCAAGGAATTCCGCGAGTTCGCGGTCAAGGGCAACGTGGTGGACCTGGCGGTGGGCGTGATCATCGGGGCGGCGTTCGGCAAGATCGTCGATTCCCTGGTGAAGGACCTGGTGATGCCGGTGGTGGGGCTGGCCGTGGGCAAGCTGGATTTCTCCAGCCAGTTCGTGGTGCTGGGCAGCATCCCGGACGGGGTGCCGCGCACGCTGGCGGACCTGGCCAAGGCGGGCGTGCCGGTGCTGGCCTGGGGCAACTTCCTGACCGTGGTGGTGAACTTCGCGATCCTGGCCTTCGTGATCTTCCTGATGGTCAAGCAGGTCAACCGGCTGCGGCGGGCGGACGCGGTGCCGGAGCCCGCGCCGGCCCCGGCCGCGCCGCCGGAGGACATCGTGCTGCTGCGGGAGATCCGGGACAGCCTCAGGCGCTGAGCGCGGGGGCTGCGGCAAGCGCCCGGGCGGCGCGGATCGCCTCGATGAAGCTGGAGGCGTCCGCCCGGCCTGTGCCCGCGATGTCGAAGGCCGTGCCATGGTCGGGGCTGGTGCGCACCAGCGGCAGGCCCAGGGTCACGTTGACGCCCTGCTCCAGGCCCAGGTACTTCACCGGGATCAGGCCCTGGTCGTGGTACATCGCCACCACCACGTCGAAATCGCCCTGGCGCGCCTTCATGAACACGGTGTCGGGCGGCCAGGGGCCGCTGGCGTCGATGCCGAGCACGCGCGCGGCGTCGATGGCCGGCGCGATGACCTCGATCTCCTCGCGTCCGAACAGGCCGCCCTCCCCGGCATGCGGGTTCAGGCCCGCCACCGCGATGCGCGGGGGGCGGCCCAGCGACCGCGTGAGCGCCTCGTGGGTGATGCGGATGGTTTCCCGCACGTTGGCCGGCGTCACGGCCTCGATCGCCTGGCGCAAGGACACATGGATGCTCACCAGCACGGTGCGCAGTTCGTGGCTGGCCAGCATCATGCGCACCGGCACCTCGGCCACCGGCCGGCCCAGGTGGGCGGCCGCCTCGGCCTGCAGCAGCTCGGTGTGGCCGGGGAACTTCACCCCGGCGGCGGACAAGGCCTCCTTGTGCAGGGGCGCTGTCACCACCGCCGCCACCTCGCCACGCAGCGCAGCGCGGGCAGCCCAGGTGACGGCATCGGCGGCGATGCGGCCCGCCTGCGCCTGCACCTGGCCCCAGCGCACCAGGGCGTCACCCGGTGTCGGCGGGCCCACCTGCAGCACGGGGATGCACTGCGGCGGCACCTGCCAGGCGTCCTCGGGCCGCTCGATGACCGCCACCGGCAAGGGCACGGCCTCCAGCCCCCGGGGGCCCGTCGATCCCGGACGGCCCGAGGTGCGCGCAGCGCCCGCGGCGGCTACGGCCGCCGCCCGGCGCACATGGGCCACGTCGCCCGCGACGAAGCAGCCCGCCGTCAGCGCCGGCTCGGTGGCAAAGGCCTTGGCGATCAGCTCGCCGCCAATGCCGGCCGGATCGCCCAGGGTGAAGGCCAGCGGCCTGGCTTGCGTCGCGTTCATGGGGCTCAGGCCGGGTTGGGGATGTCGATGAACTCGTGCGCCAGCCCCAGCTGCGCCGCCACATGGGCCGCCACTGCCGGCGCGCCATAGCGCTCGGTGGCATGGTGGCCGCAGGCCAGGAAGCTCACGCCGCACTCGCGGGCGTAGTGCGCCTGGGGCTCGGACGCCTCGCCCGTGAGGAAGGCCTGGGCCCCGGCGGCGATGGCCGCCTCGAAATACCCCTGCGCGCCGCCCGTGCACCAGGCGATGCGGCGGATCGGTCCGCTGGCGCCGTCGATGCGCAGCACCGGCCGGCCCAGCACCTGCTCCACGTGCGAGGCCAGGTCGGCGGTGGAGGCAAAGGCCCCACCGTCGGCGCGCCCGCCCAGGAAGCCCAGGTCCTGGTCGCCAAAGCGCGCATCGGCCTGCAGGCCCAGGGCCTGGCCCAGTTGCGCGTTGTTGCCCAACGCCGGGTGGGCGTCCAGCGGCAGGTGGTAGGCGTACAGGTTGATGTCGTGCGCCAGCAGGCGGGCGACCCGCTGCTTCATCCAGCCGGTGATGCGCCCGTCCTGGCCGCGCCAGAACAGGCCGTGGTGGACGAAGATGGCATCGGCCTTCGCGGCGATGGCGGCCTCGATCAGCGCCAGGCTGGCCGTCACGCCCGAGACGATGCGCCGCACCTGCGGCTTGCCCTCGACCTGCAGGCCGTTGGGGCCGTAGTCCTTGAAGCGGCCGGGTTCGAGCAGGGCATCGAAGGCGGCGAGGAGTTCTTGCTGGCTGGCCATGGGGGTATATCGGTTGCAGCCGGCATTGTCCGACAAGCAGCGGGTCTACACTTGTGGCAGCTTCCGCCAGCCCCATCTGAACCCCATGCGTCGTTACTGGCTCGTCTTCTCCCAGGCCGTCACCGTGCTGCTGGCCGCCTACTTCGTCGTCGCCACCCTGCAGCCTGGCTGGCTGGGGCGGGGCAGCGCCCTCACCAGCAGCGGCGGCGTCTCCCTGATCGAGGCCCCCAGCCTGCCGGCCGGGGTCGCGCCGCCCGGCAGCCTGCGCACGCCGGCGCAGAAGGCCGCCGCCGCCGTGGTGAGCATCAGCACCCTCAAGGCCGCCGAGCGCAACCCCCATGCCAACGAGCCCTGGTTCCGCTTCTTCTTCGGCGAGCAGGGCAACCAGCCGCAGGCCGGCCTGGGCAGTGGCGTGATCGTCAGCCCCGACGGCTACATCCTGACCAACAACCACGTGGTCGAGGGCGCCGACGAGATCGAGGTGCAGCTCAATGACGCGCGCATCACCCGCGCCAAGGTGATCGGCACCGACCCTGAGACCGACCTGGCCATCGTGAAGGTCAACCTGGACCGCCTGCCCGTGATCGCCCTGGGCAACTCGGACAGCCTGCAGGTGGGCGACCAGGTGCTGGCCATCGGCAACCCCTTCGGCGTGGGGCAGACGGTCACCGCCGGCATCGTCAGCGCCACCGGCCGCAACCAGCTGGGGATCAACACCTTCGAGAACTTCATCCAGACGGACGCGGCCATCAACCCCGGCAACTCCGGGGGCGCGCTGGTGGACGTGAACGGCAACCTGATGGGGATCAACACTGCCATCTACTCCCGCTCGGGCGGCAGCATGGGCATCGGCTTCGCCATTCCCGTGAACACGGCGCGGCAGGTGCTCGAAGGCATCGTCAAGGAAGGCGTGGTGCGCCGGGGCTGGATCGGCGTGGAGCCGGCCGACTTGTCCCCCGAGCTGGCCGAGACCTTCGGGGTGAAGGCACGCAAGGGCGTGCTGATCACCGGCGTGCTGCAGAACGGCCCGGCGGCGAAGGCCGGCATCCGGCCGGGGGACGTGATCACGGACGTCGGCGGCAGGAACGTGGCCAACGTGCCCGAGCTGCTCACGCAGGTCGCGGCCCTGAAACCCGGCCAGGCGGTGGAGTTCAAGCTGCAGCGGCGCGATGCCGGCGTGAGCGTGTCCGTGACGCCCGGCTTGCGGCCCAAGCCGCCTGCGGCCCCGCGCTGAGGCCGCCTCAGCGACCGAGCGACCAACGCGCCAGGTAACTGAGCGCGTCCACCACCAGCACCAGCGCAATCATCGCGACCAGCACCGAACTGGTCGCCGCCATCTGGAACAGCCCCAGGTGGAAGGCCAGCATCTGGCCCAGGCCGCCGGCCCCGACCACACCCAGCACGGACGCCGCGCGGATGTTGTTCTCCCACCGGTACAGGGTGTAACTCACCAGCTGCGGCAGCACCTGCGGCAAGGTGGCATACAGCAGCACGCGCCCTTCCCCCACGCCCCGCACCCGCAGCGCGAAGCCGGGCCCCGGCGGCGCGTTCTCGATCGCCTCGGCAAAGAGGCGGCCCAGCACACCGGTGGTGTGCAAGGCCAGGGCCAGCGTGCCGGCCAGGGGGCCCAGGCCCGCCGCCACCAGCAGCAACGCCGCCCACATCAGCTCGGGCACGCTGCGCAAGGCGTTGAGCAGCAGGCGGCTGGCCGCGCGCCAGCGCGCAGGGTCCTGCTCGTGGGTCCGGCTGGCGGGCAACGCGAGCAGCAGGCCGAACACCACGGCCAGCAGCGTGCCGATCACCGACATGGCCAGGGTTTCCAGGGTGGCGGGCAGCAGCCGGGCCCAGAAGCGCGCCTCCAGGTTCGGCGAGAGCAGCTCGCGCAGGAACCGGCCCATGCGCGCCAGCGCATCGGCCGAGAAGAATTGCGCCCACTGCAGGTCCAGCGACCAAAAGCTCGCGACGACCAGCGCCAGCAGGCCGGCCGTGAACCAGCAGGCCTTGCACCGCGCGTCGAACAGCGGGGGCGGCAGGCGGTAGACCTCGTTGGCGGCAACGCGGGACGGCGGGGTGTTCTTCGTCATCACCCGTCCCTCACCCCAGCACCCGGCGCAGGAAGGCGGACAGGCGGTCCGTCAGCGCCACCAGCACCACGAAGACCAGCAGCAGCGTCGCCACCTCACCGCCGTTGAACATCTTCATGCTGTTGTCCATCTGCTGCCCCAGTCCGCCCGCGCCCACGAAGCCCAGCACGGCGGACGAGCGGATCGCGCACTCCCAGCGGTACACGGTGTAGCTCGTGAGCTCCGCGGCGTTCTGCGGCAGCAGCCCGTAGAACAGGGCCTGCAGGCGGCCCGAGCCATTGCGCAGCAGCGCCGTCGCGGCCTGGGCGTCGCCGCTTTCCAGGATCTCGCCATACACCTTGCCCAGCATGCCGCCGTAGGTCAGCGCAATGGCCAGCACGCCCGCCGTGGGCCCCAGGCCCACCACGCGCACGAACACCAGCGCCCAGATCAGTTCCGGCACGCTGCGCAGCACCACCAGCACCGCCCGCACGCTCCAGCGCAAGAGGGCCGGCGCCGCCGCCATGCGGCCCGCCAGCGCCGACACCGACAGCGAGCGCACCGACAGCAGCGTCAGGGGCACCGCCAGCAGCAGCCCCAGCGTGAGGCCGGCCGTGGCGATGGCGACCGTGCGCCAGGTTTCGCGCGCAACCAGGCCCAGGAACTCCAGGTCCACACGCGGCGGGAAGAAATCGGCCAGGAAGCGCAGCGCGGGCCGCAGGCTGTCCTCGGCCAGCAGGGTCCAGGGCTTGAACTCGGCCACCACCAGCAGCGGCCACAGCACGACGGCGCAGGCGAGCAGCCAGAAGACCCGGCCTGCCCAGGCCGGGTCACGGTGCGCGGGACGCAGGGGGTCGGGCACCGGGGAGGACCGCACCGTCATGGGCAGGCCCTCACCGGCAGGTCATCACCACGGGCGGCGCGGCCGCGCCATACGGCTCGGGCGGCGGCGCCGAGCCGGGCTTGTCCAGCTCGTGCAGGTGCTGCGCGTACAGCGCCCGCAGGCGCTCGGGCGTCACCTCGGCCGACGGCAGGTCGAAGGCCAGCGCGCCGTCCTGCAGGCCCAGGATGCGCGGAAAGCTGCGCAGCGCCATGGGCACGTCGTGCAGGGTGCACACCAGCGTGGCGCCCTGCTCGCGCGCGCCGGCCGTGAGCGTTTCCATGGCCTGCGCCGCGCGCGCCGGGTCCAGGGCCGACAGGGGCTCGTCCACCAGCATCAGCCGGGGCCGGGCCACCAGGGCGCGGGCCAGGCCCACCCGCTGGCGCTCGCCGCCGGACAGGCGGTCCACCCGGGCGAACAGCTTGTCCGCCAGGTCGAAGCGGGCCAGCGCAGCGTCGGCCTCGGGGATCGCCGTGGGATAGAACAGGCTGCGCAGGCTGTGCCACAGGCTGACGTGCGGCAGGCGCCCCGCCAGCACCGCCGTCACCACGCGCTGGCGCGGTGGCAGCGGCGGCACCTGGGGCGCCAGGAACAGCCGGCCGCGCAGGCGTTGCAGCTGCCGCTGCGGCAGCGCCCAAGGGTCGAGCCCGTCCAGGCGCAGCGTGCCGCCGGCCGGGCGCAGGGCGCAGGCCAGGGCATGCAGCAGCGTGGTCTTGCCCGCGCCCGAGGGCCCGATCACGGCCACCTGCTCACCGGGCGACAGCCGCAGCGTGAGCGGCTGCAAGGCGGGCGCGGCCCCCCGCGCGGCAGCGGGATGGCGCACGGACAGGCCGTCCAGTTCGATCTGCACGGCGCGAGGCCTTTACAGCAGGCCGGCGCTGCGAGCGGCGGTCTCGATGCCCTTGTAGTTCTCGGCCTTGGTCGGCACAAACTTGGTGGCGCGCTGCAGCTCCAGGATTTCCTTGCCTTCGGGCGTGGCCTTGGACAGGTCCAGGAAGGCCTTGGCCAGCTTGTCGCGGGTGGCGGCGGGCATGGCCGCGTGCACCGTCCAGTTGTAGTCGTAGTAGGGCGGCGTGGTGTGGAACACGCGAACCTTGGCCGGGTCGACCTTCTTGTCGGCCACGAGCTTCTCCCACACGGAGATGTTGAGTGCGCCGGCATCGACCTTGCCCGAGGCCACGGCGGCCACGGTGGCGTCGTGCGCGCCGGAGTAGGCCACGCGCTTGACGTCCTTCTCGGGGTCCACGCCCGCGGCCAGCAGGAAGCTGCGCGGCATCAGGTGGCCGGAGGTGGAGGACTGCGAGCCGAAGCTCAGGGTCTTGCCCTTGAGGTCAGCCAGGGCCTTGATCTTGTCGTCGGTGGTGATGAAGACGGAGCGGAACTTCTCGTCCTCCTCGCGCTGCACCAGGGGCACGGCCTTGCCGCCCGAGCGCACCGAGGCCTGCACGAAGGTGAAGCCGCCGAACCAGGCCATGTCGACCTGCTGGCTGGCCAGCGCCTCGACGGCGGCGGCGTAATCGGTGACGGGGGTGTATTCCACCTTCATGCCCAGGCGCTGCTCCAGGTACTTGACCAGGGGCGCGGCCTTGCGCGCCAGCTCGGTGGGGGACTCGTCGGGGATGGCGGTGATGCGGAAGGGGCGCTGCTGGGCGAAGGCCAGCTTGTGGGCGCCGGCCGCAGCCAGCAGGGCCGCGGCCAGGACGGCGCGGCGGGTCGTTTGCTTGTTCATGGTTTCTCCGTGGATTGGACTGCTGTGTGAAGGCAGCGGCCAGCCCCGATTAGACCCGATCGCCAGCCCGGCCTTCAGGCGCAGGAACGAAAGCCCGAGTGGATGTCGGTGCGATGGGGCTCGAAGAAATTGCGGTAGCGGGGGTGCGCCAGGCAGGCCGAGGTGGCATCGCTGGCGCCACGCAGGACCTGCCGCGTGCCGAACCACGGCTGCGAGTAGTCCCGGTAAGGGTGCGGCGCAAAGCCGGCAAACGGCGTGAACGGCGAGGCCGTCCACTCCCACACCCGGCCCCAGGCGAAGCCCGGCTGCGTCAGCGCGGCGCACTCCCACTGCGCCTCGGTGGGCAGGCGCCGCCCGGCCCAGGCGCACCAGGCCTGCGCCTCGTGCAGGCTCAGGTGGGTGGCCGGCGCCTGCCCGCGCGGGAAGGTCGGTTGCGCCGGCCGCGCCTGTTGCCGCCAGGCCCAGCCCGCATCGCTCCAGCAGCGCCGGTCGGCATAGCCGCCCGACTGCACGAAGGCATCGAACCGGTCCCAGGACACGGGCCGGTCGTCGATACGGAAACTTTCCAGTGTCACAGGGTGCGCGCGCAGCTCGTTGTCGAACGCAAACCCGGGGCCGTGCCATCCGAGGGGCCAGGCTTGCGCAGGCACCACCCGCTCGGCAGGCCCACCCGGCGCAGCCGGCCGCCCGTGGCTGGCATGGACGGGCACCTCGAAGCCCAGCGCGTGCGCCATGTAGCAGGCGGCCTCGGCATGCATGGCCTCGTGCAGGGCCACCAGGCGGAAGAAGTACAGCGCGTCGTCGCCGGGATCGGGAGGCAGCGCGTCCAGCAGCCTGAGCGTGTCGCACAGCGTGTCGGCCAGGGCCTCGCGCGTTGGCGCCAGGCCCGGCAGCCGCAGCGCCCAGCGGGCATCGTGCGGCACCCGGCTGGAGTCGTACAAGTCGTCCGCCCCTGCCAGCTGCGCCGGCGGCCGCGCGTGCTGCGGATCGCAGCGCGTGCCCCGCTCCCGCTGCCGGTTGCGGCCCACCCACCACTGCTGGAACCAGGCCACATGGCCCCATTCCCACAGGGGCGGGTTCAGGCCCGGGGCCACAGGCACGAGCAGTTGCGGCCCCAGGGCGTCGGCATACACGTCGATCAGTGACAATGTGCGCCCGCGTTCAGCCAGCAGCGCGGCGCGCACCGCGTCGCGCCCGCCGCACCGAAGCGCCTGCGCCTGCCCAAAGCCACCCACGGATGCCTCGTCCATCGCTCGTCATCGTAAGCCCCGCCCTCGCCGATGCCAACAACGGCAATTGGCAGACCGCGCGCCGCTGGCGGCAGCTGCTGTCGCGTCATTACGCCGTGCGCATCGCCACGCAGTGGCCTGACGAGTCCGCGCGGCGCGACGTGGCCATGCTGGCCCTGCATGCCCGCCGCTCGGCCGATGCGATCCGCGCCTGGGCGCGCGAGCACCCGGGCGAGGGCGAGGCCGGCAGCCCCGGCCTGGCCGTGGTGCTCACCGGCACGGACCTGTACCAGGACATCTTTTCCGACCGCAAGGCGCGCCAGTCGCTGGCCTTCGCGCAGCGCCTGGTGGTGCTGCAGGCACAGGGGGTGCAGGCCCTGCCCGCGCCCCACCGCCCGAAGGCCCGCGTCGTCTACCAGTCCACCCCCGAACGCGCCCCGCTGCGCAAGACCGACCGCTGGCTGCGCGTGGTGATGGTGGGCCACCTGCGCGCCGTCAAGAGCCCGCAGACCCTGATGGAGGCCGCCCGCCTGCTGGCCGGCCGCGCCGACATCCGCATCGACCACATCGGCGAGGCGCTGGCGCCCGAATGGGAGGAAGCGGCGCTGGAGACCATGCTGGCCCTGCCCACCTACCGCTGGCTGGGCCCGCTGTCGCATGCCCGTGCCCGGCAGGCCATCGCCCGCGCCCATGTGCTGGTGCACACCAGCGCCATGGAGGGCGGCGCCCACGTGGTCATGGAAGCCGTGCGCAGCGGCACCCCGGTGCTGGCCTCGCGCGTGGGCGGCAACGTGGGCATGCTGGGCGAGGACTACGAAGGCTTCTTCCCCCACGGCGACGCCGGGCGGCTGGCGGCGCTGATCGCCCGCTGCCGCGACGAGCAAACCCGCACCGACGGCCTGCTCGCCCGCTTGCGGGGACAATGCGACCTGCGCGCGCCGCTGTTCGACGCCGAACAGGAGCGCGCCGCCCTGCTCCAAGTCCTCCAGGAAATCGCCCCATGACCTCCGCCCCTGCCTCCCCCGCCGCCACCGAACCGCGCCTGACCTCGCTCTCGCACGGCGGGGGCTGCGGCTGCAAGATCGCCCCGGGCGTGCTGTCCGAGATCCTCAAGGGCACGACCGGCATGCCCATCCCGCCACAGCTGCTGGTGGGCATCGAGACGGCCGACGACGCCGCCGTCTACCAGCTCAATGACGAGCAGGCGCTGATCGCGACGACGGACTTCTTCATGCCCATCGTCGACGACCCGTTCGACTTCGGCCGCATCGCCGCCACCAACGCCATCTCCGACGTGTACGCCATGGGCGGCCAGCCGATCATGGCGCTGGCCCTGGTGGGCATGCCGATCAGCGTGCTGTCCACCACCACCATCGGCCGCATCCTCGAGGGCGGCCAGTCGGTATGCCGCGCCGCCGGCATCCCCATCGCGGGCGGCCACACCATCGACTCGGTCGAGCCGATCTACGGCCTGGTGGCCCTGGGCCTGGTGCACCCCCAGCACGTCAAGCGCAACGCCGACGCCCACCCCGGCGACAAGCTGGTGCTGGGCAAGCCGGTGGGCGTGGGCGTGCTGTCCGCCGCCCTGAAGAAGGAAAAGCTGGGCGCCGACGGCTATGCCCGCATGATCGAGACGACCACCCGCCTGAACACCCCCGGCCCCGAGCTGGCCCGCCTGCCCGGTGTGCACGCCCTGACGGACGTGACGGGCTTCGGCCTGGCGGGCCACGCGCTGGAGCTGGCCCGTGGCGCCGGTGTGGGCATCATCCTGGACTGGGCCCGCGTGCCCCTGCTGGACGGCGTGGAGGCCCTGGCCCGCGATGGCTTCGTCACCGGCGCCTCCGGCCGCAACTGGGCCGGCTACGGTGCCGAGGTGGCCCTGCCCGCCGGCTTCGACCCCGCCCGCCAGGCCCTGCTGACCGACCCGCAGACCAGCGGCGGCCTGCTGGTCTCCTGCACGCCCGACACCGTGGACGAGGTGCTGGCCACCTTCCAGCGGCATGGCTTCGGCCAGGCGGCCGTGGTCGGCGACGTCACCCCCGCCGGCCAGGGACCGCGCCTGACGGTACGCTGAAGCTGGGATTGGTGGAATTGAGTGAGCAACCACTCTCACCCGATTCCTTGAACTTCCTGGCGGCTTCCGGGTCCTGAAATCCCCCCGCTTTTCGGGGAACTTCATCGTTAGCACTCTCTCCTAGTGAGTGCTAATATTTGGAGAAATGACGAAAGGAACCGTCCACATGACTCCTACCCTTGGCGCTTCGGGCACCGGGCTGGCGGTGGCCAATCCCTGGTCCATGGTGCCGTCGCTGGGCAACCTCGACGCCTACATTTCCGCCGTCAACCGCATGCCGATGCTCACTCCCGAGGAGGAGCAGGAATACGCGCGCAAGCTGCGTGACCAGAACGACCTGGAGGCTGCCGGAAAGCTGGTGCTGTCGCACCTGCGCTTGGTGGTGTCCGTCTCGCGCAAGTACCTGGGCTACGGCCTGCCGCATGGCGACCTGATCCAGGAGGGCAACATCGGCCTGATGAAGGCCGTCAAGCGCTTCGACCCGGACCAGGGCGTGCGCCTGGTGTCCTACGCGCTGCACTGGATCAAGGCCGAGATCCACGAGTACATCCTGAAGAACTGGCGCACGGTGAAGGTGGCGACCACCAAGGCCCAGCGCAAGCTGTTCTTCAACCTGCGCTCGATGAAGCAGGGCTTCAAGGACGAGGCCGACGCGCCCACCCACCGCGAGACGCTGACCGACGCGCAGATCGACGTGATGGCGCGCGAGCTGAACGTCAAGCGCGAGGAAGTCATCGAGATGGAAACGCGCATGGCCGGCGGCGACGTGGTGCTGGACCCGGCGCCCGGTGACGACGGTGACGACGCCTTCGGCCCCATCGCCTACCTCACCGATGCCACCCACGAGCCCACCGCGGTGCTGGAGTCCCACCAGCGCGACCTGCTGGCCACCGACGGCATCGCCACGGCCCTGTCGCAGCTGGACGACCGCAGCCGCCGCATCGTCGAGGAGCGCTGGCTCAAGGTCAACGACGACGGCTCCGGCGGCATGACGCTGCACGAGCTGGCCGCCGAGTACGGCGTATCGGCCGAGCGCATCCGCCAGATCGAGGCGGCGGCCATGAAGAAGATGAAAAAGGCGCTGGTCGCCTACGCCTGAGGCGCTGCGGGCCGCCCCAGGGGCCCGAAACGTCGCGCGCAACCCACAAGCCCGGCCCGTCCGGGCTTTTTTGTTGGCCGCGCCTGGGCAACAATGGGTCGATGAGAACTATCCGGCACGTCCTGCGGACGTTCGTTGTCATGGGCCTGGGTTTGGGGGGATCGCTCGCGCTGGCGGTGCACACCCCGGTGGCCGCGGCCGCCACCCCCGAGCAGCTGGCCCAAGGCGCGTATTTCGGTGTGCTGCTGCTGCTGCTGGCCGCCACGATCGGTCAGGCCCTGCCGGACCGGGACCGCAACTTCGGTGCCTTTGCCTTGTACCTGGTGCTGCTGGGGGCCGCGCAGGCGGTGACCCTGGGGCTGGCCGGCGCCTACCTGTGGCCTGGCGACGCCGAGTGGGATGCGCTGACGCGGCGCGTGGCCCCGGGCGTGGCGGTGGCCGCGGCCTTGTGGCTGGTCAAGGTGCTGACCGAGCCGGCGCGCTTTTCCCGGGCGCTGGACCTGGCCTGCTGGAGCTTCATCGCGGCGCTGCTGTCGGCGGTGGCGGTCCATGCGCACGTGGACACGGCCGCCAGCGACGCCCTGGTGGACCGCCTGGCCGCCGGCGCGCTGCTGGTGGCCGCGGGGCTGCTGGCCCTGGCGTGGCGCAAGGGCCGGGACCCGGCCATCGGCTGGATCGTGCTGGGCTTCCTGCCGGCCGGCGCCATGGCCATCTTCCCGCTGGCGCAGCGGCTGGACTGGGTGGCCGAAAGCGCCCTCACCCGCCACGGACTGGTGCTGGGCACGACGCTGCAGCTGCCCATCCTGTTTCATGCCCTGGTGCGCCGCGCCAGCCGACGCCGCGAGACAGGCGTGCGCGCCTCCGAGCTGCACCACAGCGATGCCCTGACGGGCCTGGACGACCGGCGCACGCTGATCCAGCGGCTGGACGACGCGCTGGCCCGCTCGCGCGACCTGCGGCACCAGTGCGCGGTGCTGCTGGTGCGCCTGACCAACCACCCCGAGATGGCCGAGGACCTGGGCCGCGAAACCGCCAACCGGGCGCTGGTGGTCACGGCCTCGATCCTGCGCCAGTGCGCCACCGACATCGACCTGGCCGCCCGCGTGGGCGAGCACGACTTTGCCCTGCTGATCGAGGGCCCGACCTCCGGGGACGCCGCGCTGGCGCGCGCGCAGCAGATCGTGGCGCGCGGCCTGCAGGAGGCCAAGGTGTTGCCGCGCTCCACCACGCTGCGCTTCCACGTGGCGGTGGCCCTGCTGCCGGACCACGAGCTCAATGCCCGCCGCTGCCTGAAGTGGCTGGACGAGGCCTGCGAAGCCATGCGGGTGGACCCGCGCAAGGCGATCCGGGCGATCAATTTCTGAAGGGTGCCGAAGGGCCGCTCGCGCCTTGCCGTCAACGGGGCGGGCCCCGCACCGACCCCGGCGGATCGACCTCAGCCCTCATCCAAGGGAGCCCCGGCCAGCCGCCGCCTCAGGCCTTGAGCAGCAGCCGGATGTCCTCGGTCACGACCTTGGGTCCGGTGCCGGGCCGCACGTACAGGCGCAGGCGGCCCTGCGTGTCGTAGACGAAGTGGGCCGCCGTGTGGTCCATCGTGTAGGAGCCGGGCGCCTTGCCCTCGACCTTCTTGTAGTAGACCTTGAAGTCCTTGGCCACCTGCTCGAGCTGCGCCGGCTCGCCGCGCAGCGCCAGGAAGGCGGGGTCGAAGTTGGCCATGTAGGCCTTGAGGATCTCGGGCGTGTCGCGCTCGGGGTCCACGGTGATGAAGATGCCCTGCACCTTGTCGCCATCCGGGCCCAGCGCGCGCTTGACCTCGGACAGCTCCGCCAGCGCGGTGGGGCACACGTCCGGGCACTGCGTGAAGCCGAAGAACACCACCACCACCTTGCCGCGGAAGTCCTGCAGGCTGCGCACCTGGCCGTGGTGGTCCGTCAGGCGGAAGTCCTTGGCGTAGTCGGCGCCCGTCAGGTCGATGGACTGGAACTTGGGTTTGTCCTGGCCGCAGCCGGCCAGGGTGGCCGCGGCGGCCGCGGCAGCCAGCACCGACAGCACGGCGCGGCGGGGAAGACGGTTGGGGGTCGTGCGGTCCATGGTGCCCGGTGCCTCAGGTCAGGTAGTGGTCCGCCAGCAGCGCCGCGAACAGCACGCTCAGGTGGATCAGCGAGAAGCGGAAGGTCTTGCGCGCCAGCGCATCGGAGTACTCGCGCCACAGCCGGAACCCGTACCAGCAAAAGCCCAGGCTCAGCGCCACCGCCACCACCAGGTACAGCCAGCCGCTCATGCCCGCCGCAAAGGGCATCAGGCAGGCGGCGAACAGCACCAGCGTGTACAGCAGGATCTGCAGGCGCGTGAACTCGTTGCCGTGCGTGACGGGCAGCATCGGCAGGCCCGACTTGCGGTAGTCCTCCACGCGGTACAGGGCCAGCGCCCAGAAGTGCGGCGGCGTCCACAGGAAGATGATGAGGAACAGGATCAGCGCCTGCGGGCTGACCTCGCCCGTCATGGCGGCCCAGCCCAGCACCGGCGGCATGGCGCCGGAGGCGCCGCCGATGACGATGTTCTGCGGCGTGAGCGGCTTGAGGACCACCGTGTAGATGATGGCGTAACCCACGAAGGTCGCAAAGGTCAGCCACATGGTCAGCGGGTTCACCGTCACCCACAGCAGCCAGGAGCCCAGGCCGCACAGCACGGCGGCGAAGGCCAGGGCCTGCCAGTCGGACAGCTCACCCCGGGCCGTGGGCCGCCAGGCGGTGCGCTTCATCTTGGCGTCGATGGTCTTTTCGACCAGGCAGTTGAAGGCGGCGGCAGCGCCTGCCACCAACCAGATGCCCACCGAGGCGAGCACGGCGGTCTGCAGCTGCGCCCACGAGGGCAGGCCCGGCACGGCCAGCACCATGCCGATGACGGCGCAAAAGACGATCAGTTGCACCACGCGCGGCTTGGTCAGCGCGTAGAACTGGGCGAAACGATTCATGGACGCGCTCCCTGCGCAGGCATCGCGGAAGACGCGGAAGGGGAAGAAAGGGACGCGGGCGCGACGCGGCTGGCGCACACCGCCCAGGTGAAGACCGCCACCAGTGCGGCGGCCCCGCCCGTGTGGCTGACGGCCGCGACCAGCGGCCAGTCCAGGACCACGTTGCTCAGGCCGGTGACGAACTGCCAGGCGGCCAGCCACACCATCCAGGCACCCTGGCGCGCCAGGCCGGCACGGGACAGGCGCCAGCCCAGCACCACCAGCAAGGGCAGCAGCGCGTAGGCCATGAGGCGGTGGACATAGTGGATGGCCGTGAGCGCGGCGAACGTGACATGCTCGCCCGCCGAGGTCATGCCCAGCGGCCGCCACAGCTCGAAGCCCTGGCGGAAATCCATGGGCGGCCACCAGCTGCCCTGGCACATCGGGAACTCGCTGCAGGCCAGCACGGCGTAATTGGTGCTGACCCAGCCGCCCAGGGCCACCTGCAGCCACAGCAGTGCGAAGACGGCGAGCAGCCCGGTACGCAAGCGGGATGGCACGCCAAGCGGCTGGCCGGCCTGCGCCGCGCGCGGCCCGGCGGCCGCCGCCGCCTGCCCGTAGACCACGGCCTGCCGCACCAGCAGCGCCAGCAGCACGAGGCCGCCCAGCAGGTGCAGGGTCACGATGACCGGCTTGAGCTTCATGGTCACCGTGAGCGCGCCAAAGGCTCCCTGCAGGCACACCCACAGCAGCGTGAGCAGCGGCCAGGCCGGGCTGACCGGCAGCTCCCGCCGGCGGGTCCAGCTCACGAGGGCCAGCGCGGTGATGAGGGCGCCCACGCCCGTGGCCAGGTAGCGGTGGATCATCTCGATCCAGGCCTTGGCGTGCGTGACCGGGCCGGTGGGCATGGCGGCCTGGGCCGCGCTGATTTCCTTGTGCGCGCCCCAGGGCGTGAACTCGCCGTAGCAGCCGGGCCAGTCCGGGCAGCCCAGGCCGGAGTCGGTCAGGCGGGTGAAGGCGCCGAAGAGGATCAGGTCGAAGGTGAGGAACAGCGTGACCAGCGTCAGCCCCGCGATGCGGCGCGCCGGGGCCTGGCCCCGGTGGCGCAGCCACACCCAGGCCAGCGGGCCCAGGGCGAGGACCGCACCCAGCAGCATCACCCGCAGCGCGGGTGACAGGTCGTACAGCGGCACGGCGGCGTCCATCAGCGCGTCCCCGAGGCCGCGGCCTGCGGCGGGCCCGCCGGGGCGTCCGTCATCGCCGTGCGGCCCGCCTCGTCCCAGCTGGCCGAGGCGCGCATCAGGCGTTCGAGGTCCCGCTTGGCCTTGCCCGCGCCCTCGCGGTCGAGCCCGGCGGGGAAACGCATCATCCAGCGGCCCATCGGGTCGACGACATACAGGTGGTCCGCCAGCACGCGGCCGGCGGCAGGGGCCAGCCAGCCGGCCAGCTGGTGCGCGTCCACGCGCAGCACGGTGGCATCCTTGAGGGCGGGCATCAGCGCCTCGGGCACGGGCGCCATGTCGTCGACCAGCCAGACGCGGTCCAGCCGGTCCTTGTCCTTGCCCAGCGCCTCGCGCAGCTGCCGCTGCAGGTACAGGTGGTTCTCGCAGGCGGGGCCGCAGGCGCCGCTGGACACGCTCAGCAGCAGCCACTGGCCACGCAGGGATGGCAGCGGCACGGGCTGCCCCTCCAGGGTGATGCCCACCAGGGCCGGCAGGTCACGCTGGGGCTCGACCAGCTCGCCGAAGTTGCGCCGCCCCTCGGGCCGCACCACGTAGTAGGTGAAGTAGGACGCGATCACCGGGGCGGCGCACACCAGCAGCACCGCCAGCATCTTCAGCCGGCCGCTGCGCGTGCGGCGCGCGTCGTCCTGCGCCACGGCCGCGGGCGAGGGCATGGAGTGCACCGTCAGGCCGAGCGGCTCGTCAAGCAGGCCGTGACCGGCGTCGTCGGGGCGCGATGAACTGGAACCAGACATAGAGGATGAGGATGAGTCCTGACAGGGCCCACCATTGGAAGGCGTAGCCGTAATTCTTTTCAGCGCCGCTGGCCGGGACCGGCCATTCACGCAGCAGGCCTTCGGACGGACCGCCCACCTGCTGCACCGAGCCCTCGACCAGCGCCAGCCCGGTCTCCCGCCGGAACGCCGCCAGGTCGAGATTTTGCCGGATGGGCCCGGCCGGGGCGCCGTCGAATTCGTAAAGCCGGGCAGGTGCCGGGGCAATGCGGCCGGTGAGCGTGACCTCGCCCGGCGGCGTGTCGATGGACGGCAGGCGGCTGCGGTCCTGGAAATCACGCGGCACCCAGCCGCGCTGCACGAGCACCACCGCGGGTGGTGAGGCCGCCAGGCCCGGCGCCTCTGCCGCCTGCGGCGAGCTGGCCAGCCGCAAGGGCGTGACCACGTAGAAGCCCGGCCGTCCCTGCATCTGCCGGTTGTCCAGGTAGACGGTGTGCTGTGCCAGCCACTGCCCGCGCAGGACCACGGGCCGGTGCAACAGGTCCGGCGAGCCCGCAGCGGTGAGCAGCACCTCCTGCTGCAGCGGCGGCTGCGACGCGCGCGTCTCGATGGCCGCCTGCAGGGCCAGGCGCTGCTGCGCCCGCCCCCATTGCCAGGCGCCCAGCGACAACGTGGCCACGATGCCCAAAGCCGCCACTGCGGCAATCAACCCGGTACGAAGTGTCTTCACAGCGGCGACAGCATAATGGCTTGCATGAAAACCGCCCTCGTCGTGCTGGCCTTCATCGGCATCCTCGGCAGCCTCGCCGCCGCCCTGTTCTTCATGATGCGGGGCAACGCCAACGGCGACGAAGCCGGCAACGACAAGCGGCGCGGCGACCGCATGGCGCGCGCGCTGGCCTTCCGGGTGGGGTTTTCCATCCTGCTGTTCCTGTGCATCCTGGTGGCGTGGAAGCTGGGCTGGATCCAGCCCACCGGCATTCCGGCCGGGGCCTGATCTCACCCGGGGCGCGGCGGCCGCCTCGCCCCCCTCCGCAAACGACAAGGGCCGCTTTCGCGGCCCTTCGTCATGCCAGGCTGGCTTACATCCAGTACACCAGCACGTACAGGCCCAGCCACACCACGTCCACGAAGTGCCAGTACCAGGCGGCGCCCTCGAAGCCGAAGTGGCGCTCGGCGCTGAAGTGGCCCTTCTGCAGGCGCAGGGTGATGAACAGCAGCATCAGCATGCCCACCAGCACGTGGAAGCCGTGGAAGCCGGTCAACAGGTAGAAGGTGGAGCCGTAGGCGCCCGAGGTGAGCTTGAGGTTCAGGTCCACGTAGGCATGGTAGTACTCGTAGCCCTGCACGCCCACGAAGGTCGCGCCCAGCACCACGGTCAGCCACATCCAGGTGATGGTGCGGGCGCGGTTGCCGGCCTGCAGGGCGTGGTGGGCGATGGTCAGCGTGACGCCAGAGGTCAGCAGCAGCGCGGTGTTGATGGTGGGCAGCCAGAACGGCGTCATGGCCTGGAAGGGCTCGATGATGCCGCCGGGCGAGGCGGTCACGCCGGGGGCGGTGCTGGGCCAGGCGGCCTTGAAGTCGGGCCACAGCAGGCTGTTCTCGAGGCCGGCCAGCGCGGGCACGGAGTGCGAGCGCATCCACCACAGGGCGGTGAAGAACGCGCCGAAGAACATCACCTCCGAGAAGATGAACCAGCTCATGCTCCAGCGGTAGGACAGGTCGATCTTGCGGCTGTACTTGCCGCCTTCGCTCTCCTGGGCCGCGTCACGGAACCACTGGAACAGGACCACGAAGGACCAGGCCAGGCCGAAGAACAGGGACCACTTGCCCCAGGCCACGCCGTTGACCCACTGCCCCGCGCCCAGGATGACGAAGAACAGGCCCAGGGCCATCATCGCCGGGTGGCGCGATGCCGCGGGGACGTAGTAGTACGGCGTGGTGCCGTGGGCGCTGGTACTCATCTCTGCTCCTCGTTATCTCAATTCTGTGTTCGAAGGGGAAAGTCGTGCGGTGGGGGCAAGCAGCCCGCTCACGAGCGCGACTCCTGGGCCGGTGCGGCCGCCGAAGGGGCCGGCGGCGTGCGCGCGCCGACCTCGAAGAAGGTGTAGGACAGGGTGATGGTGGTCACGTCCTTCGACAGCTTGGGGTCGATGACGAAGGCCACCGGCCACTGCTTTTTCTCGCCGGGCTCGAGCGTGTACTGGTTGAAGCAGAAGCACTCGAGCTTGTTGAAGTGGGCCGCCGCCTGGCGCGGCGCGTAGCTGGGAATGGCCTGGGCCGCCATGCGGCGGTCCTGCACGTTCTCGAACTCGTACATCACCGTGGCCAGCTGGCCCGGGTGGACCTGGATGGAGCGCTGCGCCGGCTTGAACTGCCAGGGCCCGCGGGCGTTGGCGTCGAACTCGACGGTGATGGTGCGGCTGGTGTCGACCTGGGTGTTGGCCGGTGCCTTGGAGCCGCCGGGCACCTGCTTTTCGCCCAGGGCCAGGATGTTGATGCCCGTGACCTCGCAGATCTTCTCGTACAGCGGCACCAGCCCGTAGCCGAAGGCGAACATGCCCGCTGCGACGACGCACAGCTTGCCAACCATGCGCAGGTTCTCGCGTGCGATGGCCATGCGGTCGGTGTCCTCAGCGTCCCAGGAGGAACATCTTGGCCACGAAGCCGATGAAGAAGGCGGCGGCGATGGACGCCAGGATCAGCCCCATGCGCAGGTTCGCCTGGCGGCGGCCGTCCTGGGGCGCGTCCTGTCGTTGTGCTTGCCGGTCCGTCATGCAGCCTCTCCCTGGCGTGCCGGCTTCAGCCCACCACCTTGGTGGCGGTGGCGTCCAGCTTGGGCGGGGTCTCGAAGGTGTGGAAGGGCGCCGGCGAGGGCACTTCCCACTCCAGGCCTTCGGCGCCCTTGCCGTCGGCGTCGTTCCAGGGGCGCTGCGGGGCAGGCTCACCCTGGCCGCGCATCACGGGCAGGACCACGAAGAAGAAGAAGTACACCTGCGCCAGGCCGAAGGCGAAGCCGCCGATCGAAGCCAGGGCGTTGAAATCCGCGAACTGCATCGGGTAGTCGGCATAGCGGCGGGGCATGCCGGCCAGGCCCAGGAAGTGCATCGGGAAGAAGGTGACGTTGAACGAGATCAGCGACCACCAGAAGTGGATCTTGCCGCGGGTCTCGTTGTACATCACGCCCGTCCACTTGGGCGCCCAGTAGTAGAAGCCGGCGAACAGCGCGTACAGCGAGCCGGCCACCAGCACATAGTGGAAGTGGGCGACGACGTAGTAGGTGTCCTGCAGCAGCAGGTCGATCGGGGCCATGGCCAGGATCAGGCCGGTGAAGCCGCCCATGGTGAACACGAAGATGAAGCCCACCGAGAACAGCATGGGCGTCTCGAAGGTCATGGAGCCCTGCCACATGGTGGCGATCCAGTTGAAGATCTTCACGGCCGTGGGCACGGCAATCAGCATCGTGGCGTACATGAAGAACAGCTGGCCGGTCACGGGCATGCCGGTCGTGAACATGTGGTGGGCCCACACGATGAACGACAGGATGGCGATCGACGAGGTGGCGTACACCATGGAGGCGTAGCCGAACAGGCGCTTGCGCGAGAAGGCGGGCACGACCTGGCTGATGATGCCGAAGGCCGGCAGGATCATGATGTACACCTCGGGGTGGCCGAAGAACCAGAAGATGTGCTGGTACATCACCGGGTCGCCGCCCGCGGCGGGGTTGAAGAAGCTGGTGCCGAAGTGGCGGTCGGTCAGCGTCATGGTGATCGCGCCGGCCAGCACGGGCATCACGGCGATCAGCAGGTAGGCGGTGATCAGCCAGGTCCAGCAGAACATCGGCATCTTGAACAGCGTCATGCCGGGGGCGCGCATGTTCAGGATGGTCACGATGATGTTGATCGAGCCCATGATGGACGAGGCGCCCAGGACGTGCATCGCGAAGATGCCCATGTCCATGGAGGGACCCATCTGCAGGGTCAGGGGCGCATACAGCGTCCAGCCGGCGGCGGGGGCGCCACCGGGCACGAAGAAGGACGCGGCCAGGATCGCGCCGGCGGGAACCATCAGCCAGAAGCTGAAGTTGTTCATGCGGGCGAACGCCATGTCGGAGGCGCCGATCTGCAGCGGGATCATCCAGTTCGCGAAGCCCACGAAGGCCGGCATGATCGCGCCGAACACCATGATCAGGCCGTGCATGGTGGTCAGCTGGTTGAACAGCTCGGGGTTGACCAGCTGCAGGCCGGGCTGGAACAGCTCGGCGCGGATGCCCAGGGCGAGCACGCCACCGAACATCAGCATGGCGAAGGAGAACAGCAGGTACAGCGTACCGATGTCCTTGTGGTTGGTGGCATAGACCCAGCGGCGCCAGCCATGCGGATGGTCGTGCGCGTGGTCGTGGGCGTCGTGGGCGTGATGGTCGAGAACTGCGCTCATCTTGCTTGCTCCGGGTCTTACTTGCGCTGGGCCAGGACTTCAGCCGGCTGCACGATCTGGCCGGTCTTGTTGGACCAGTTGTTCTTGGTGTAGGTGATCACGGCGGCGATGTCGGTGTCCGACAGCTGCTTCCAGGCCGGCATGGCCTGGCCGATGCCGTTGAGCAGAACCTGGATCTGCTTGTTCTTGTCCGCGTCCAGCACCAGGGCCGAACCGTCCAGCGCCTTGATGGGGCCGGCGCCCTTGCCGTTGGCCTGGTGGCAGGCGGCGCAGTTGGCGGCGTAGACCTTCTCGCCACGGGCCGCCAGGGCCGGCAGCTCCCAGACCTTGTTGGGGTCATCCAGCTTGGCGGCCATCTTCTTTTGCTCGGCCACGACCCAGGCGGCGTAGTCCTGCTGGGACAGCACCTTCACGTGGATGGGCATGTAGGCGTGTTCCTTGCCGCACAGCTCGTAGCACTGGCCGTAGAAATCGCCGGTCTTCTCGGCGCGGAACCAGGTGTCGCGCACGAAGCCGGGGATGGCGTCCTGCTTGACGCCGAAGGCCGGCACGCCCCAGGCGTGGATCACGTCGTTGGCGGTGGTAATGATGCGCACCTTCTTGCCCACGGGCACGACCAGCGGGTTGTCGACCTTGAGCAGGTAGTCGTTGGGGGCGGCCTTCACGTTGCCGGAGTCGGACATCGCGCGGTGCGAGGCGTCCAGGGCCGACAGGAAGGAGATGCCGGCGCCTTCGCCGTTGAGGTAGTCGTAGCCCCACTTCCACTGGTAGCCGGTGGCCTTGATGGTCAGGTCGGCGTTGGTGGTGTCCTTGGCCGCCACCAGGACCTTGGTGGCCGGCAGGGCCATGAAGATCACGATGATGAAGGGCACGATGGTCCAGATCACTTCCACTGTGACGGACTCGTGGAAGGCCGCGGGCTTGGCGCCCTTGGAACGGCGGTGCTTGAACACGGAATAGAACATCACGGCGAACACCGCGATGAAGATCACCAGGATGGCGATCAGCATCATCCAGTGCAGCCACGCCTGCTCCTGGGCGATGCGCGTGGCGGCGGCGTGAAGATTGAGCTGCCGGACGGCCGGGCCGCCGGGCAGGTCCTCGACCGCCAGTGCACCGGAAGCGGCGCCCGCGGCAAACAGCAGCGCTGCCGCCTTGTGGATCATGCTCTTATGGTTCTTCACTTCGCGTCTCTCTCCATGACAATCCAGACAGGCCTTCGAAGCCTCACGCAGCTTCGCGCAAGGCCCTCCTGATCTCCTGCGCCAGCGCCGGCCGCAACTCGGGGCGCACGAAGCGCCCCACCTGCACCGACCGACCCCGGCCTGAAACCTCGATCAAGGAGCGACGGTCCGTCCTCGGCTCCACCCGCACCCAGTCGCGGTGGAACTCGGCCCGCTCCAGCCGGCCCGCATTTTCCAGCTCGACCACCAGATGGTGGCCTTGCAGGCGAATGCGTTCGCCGTCCGTGGCGTGGCGCGCGTAAACCAGGAAGGCCGCACCGACCGCCGCCAGCTCCAGCCACGCCAGTGGCAGGATCAGGGTGGCACCCTGAAGCCAGAAAACGATCGCAATACCCAGGGACAGCACGCACAGCGAGGCGTAAAACCAGCCCAATTGGGCCGGGGACACCGAACAGTTGCGCTTCAAGGCCCATTGGATGCAATGGTCCTGAACCGTGGCAAAACGAAACACCGGCATGACGACGGCCGCTCACAAGATCGGGGTCGATTGTGGCCGATTCGCCGCACCCTTGCGGCAGCGCAGCGTGGAAAACCCCCTAGGGAATACCATGATTTCCATGGGGATATGAAAACCTTCGGGTTCAGCGGCGCCGCGGCCCGGTTCCCAGCAGTGCGCGCATATCCTGCAGCGAAACGGCGCTTTCGGCGGCCATTTTCAGCCGGGGCGCGGGCTTGAGGGCATGCCCGTAGATGATCTCGAAGGTCAGCGCCAGGCGGCCGTCCGGGCCCGCCAGGTGCTCGGCCAGGACCTGCTCCAGCCGCTGTTTCCAGGCCCGGCCGCGCAGGCCGGGGAAACGCGCCGGGTGCAGGTTGGCGCCCAGTTCTCGCAGTTCGGCCAGCAGGGCCTGGGGGCTGGCCCAGGTCAGCGTCAGCCGCTCCATGTCCATCACCGGCTCGGCGAAGCCGGCCTGCACCAGCATGTCGCCCCAGTCGTGCATGTCGGTGAACTCATTGCCGGCCGGTGGCCAGGCCAGCCGGGCGTACAGGCCGCGCAGCTCCCGCAGCGTGTCCGGGCCCAGGCAGGAGAACATGAGGAAGCCGTCCGTGGCCAGGGCCCGGTGCCACTGGCCGATCAGGGCCTGCGGGTCGGCCGCCAGGTGCAGCGCCATGTTGGCCCACAGCATCTGCACCCCGCCGTCGGGCGCCTGGGCCGCGGCCTCGACCTTCGGCCCGCTCCAGCGCTTCCACCACGGCACCGCCAGGGCGCGGGCCGCGGCGGCCGCGCGCGCCGGCACCGGCTCGACAGCCAGGCAGCGGGCCTGCGGGTACCGGGCCGCCAGCAGCGCCTGCGCCTGCAGGCCGCCGCGCACGGGCTCCCAGTGGGCCCAGGCCTGCGGCTGGAGCTTGATCCACTCGAGGCGCTCTTCCATGCGGCGCGCCACCTCCTCATGCAGCCAGGGTGACTGCGCGGGCGCGCGCAGTGCCCAGCGCCGGGCGGCGGCGGGATCGATGGTGGGAGGCAGCTGGTTCACGGGTGGGGAGTGGCGTCAGGATGCGGAAAACCGCACGGGGGGCGCGCCAGTATATTGAGCCGCATGGGGGCCGACTGGATCCGGGGATTTGCGCTGCGCTGCGGCCCGCTCCTGGCCCGCCTGCCTGCGCGCTGCGAGATCTGCCGCGCCTGGCCGGCGCGGCCGGTGTGCGCGCCCTGCGCCAGCCGCTTCGCGCGCCCGGTGCCACGCTGCAGCCGCTGCGCCTTGCCGGTGCCTTTGGCCCCCGACACCTGCGCCCGCTGCCAGCACGCGCCGCCGCCCCTGGACGCCTGCATCGCGGCGCTGGACTACGGCTACCCCTGGGATACCCTGATTGCCCGCTTCAAGTTCCACGGCGAGCCCGGCTGGGCCGCCCCCTTGGCCGCCCTGATGCGCAAGGCGCCCGGCGCGGCCGCCCTGCTCGCCCGGGCCGACCGGGTGCTGCCCCTGCCCCTGGCACCCGGCCGGCTGGCCCGGCGTGGCTACAACCAGGCCCTGGAACTGGCGCGCCACCTGGCCCCCGGGCGGGTGGATGACGGCAGCCTGCGCCGCATCCGCGACACCGCGCCCCAGGCACGCCTGGACCGCGACGCGCGCCTGCGCAACGTGGCGGGAGCCTTCGACGTGGCCCCCGGGGCCGCACCAGACCTGCGCGGGCGCCACCTGCTGCTGGTGGACGACGTGATGACCTCCGGCGCCACCCTGGCCGCTGCGGCGCAGGCCCTGCGCCAGGCCGGGACGCGGCGCGTGAGCGCCCTGGTGCTGGCCCGCACGGACGACGCCTGACCGCTGCCCAGGCCGTCGCCGCCACACGGGGCGCCCGGGCCGGTCAAAATCCAGCCTGCACATGTTCCACATCGTCCTCGTCGAACCCGAGATCCCGCCCAACACGGGCAACGTGATCCGCCTGTCCGCCAACACCGGCTGCACCCTCCACCTCGTGGAGCCCCTGGGCTTTTCCATGGAGGACCGGCTGATGCGCCGCGCCGGCCTGGACTACCACGAGTGGGCCGAGGTCCGCCGCCACGCGAGCTGGCAGGCCCTGCTCGACGACGCGCGGCCCGATCCCGCCCGCCTGTTCGCCCTGACCACCCACGGCACCCGCCGGGTCCACGAGGTGGCCTTCCAGCCCGGGGACTGGCTGGTCTTCGGCTCGGAAAGCCGCGGCCTGGCCCCGGCGCTGCGCGAATCCTTCGCGCCCGCGCAGCGCCTGAAGCTGCCCATGCGCCCCGGCCAACGCAGCCTGAACCTGTCCAACGCGGTGGCCGTCACGGTGTTCGAGGCCTGGCGGCAGAACGGGTTCGGCGGCGCCGCCTGAAGGTGCTCGGGGGGCCGGTCCGGGCCGTCCGGTTTCCTGGCGGCGTTGTCCGGCGAAGTGGCCTGGCGGCGTTTCTTCTTAAGGCGGCTACGCCAAAACCCTAAGTTCGCCTGCGGGGCACATGGTGTCATGCAGGCTGGACACCGGAGCCACCGCCATGATCCCTGCATCCCTGCCCGCCAACCCTGCCTCGCCCGGCCTGAACGTGCTGCTGGTCGAGGACGATGCCATCCACCAGATGGTCAGCCGCCGCCTGCTCGAGCGGCTGGGCGCGAGCGTGGACCTCGCCGCCAACGGCCTGGAGGCGCTCACGCAGGCCACGCGCACGCGCTACGACATGGTGTTCATGGACATCCAGATGCCGGTGATGGATGGCATCAAGGCCACCCGCGCCATCCGGCACGCCGGGCTGGACCTGCTGCCCATCGTCGCCATGACCTCCTGCGCCTCGCCGTCCGACCAGCGCGCCTACGCGGCCGCCGGCGTGAACGACCTGGTGCCCAAGCCGGTGGACGCGCGTCACCTGGCCGACACCCTGGCGCGCTGGCGCCCCGAATCCACGCGCACGGATGCGCCGGCCATGGAACCGCCCATCATGCTGGACGGCCTGCCCCTGGGCATCCCGGGCCTGGACGTGGTGGGCGCTCTGGCCCGGATGCTGGGCCGCAAGGACCTCTACCTGGAGATGCTGCAGCGCTACGACGCCAGCCAGGGCGAGGTGCCCGCGCAGCTGCGCGCCGCGCTGGACGGCGATGACTGGCTGCTGGCACGCCGGCTGGCCCACACCGCCAAGAGCCTGGCCGCCACCGTGGGGGCGGTCCAGGTGGCCGCCGACGCACAGGCCGTCGAGCAGGCCCTCCTGGACGAGGCCTCGCCGGCCGACGTGAACCTGTGCCTGGCGCTCTTCGAGCGCCGGCTGGGCCTGCTGCAGGAAGCGCTGCAGGCCTGGCAGGTGACGACCACCCCCGGTTGACACCGGTCAACCCGGGAGGCGGCCGATCCCGACTAAAGTCGGGCCATGCCGACCCCGCCTCCCGTTCCCCATCGGTTGCGCCTGCGACGGATGGGCATCGACACCTACCAGGAGCCCGTCCTCTACACCCACCGGGACTGCCCGGTGTGCCACTCCGAGGGCTTCGAAGCCCAGTCGCGGGTGGAGCTGCGCCTGGACGGGCGTGCCATCGTGGCCACGCTCAACGTGGTCGATACCGACATCATCGCGCCGGGCGAAGCCGGCCTGTCCGAAGCCGCCTGGCGCCTGCTGGGGGGCCGCGAGGGGGACGATGTCACCGTGCGGCACCCGCCGCCGCTGGAATCCCTGGGCCATGTGCGCGCCAAGGTCTACGGCCGGCGCCTGACCGACTCGGCCCTGGAGGCCGTGATCCACGACGTGGCGGCAGGCCGCTACTCGGACCTGCAGCTGGCCGCCTTCGTCACCGCCTGCGCCGGCGACCGGCTGGACCTGCACGAGACGGTGGGCCTGACCCGCGCCATGATCGGCGCGGGTGACCGCATCGACTGGGGCGACGGCCTGGTGATGGACAAGCACTGCGTGGGCGGCCTGCCCGGCAACCGCACCACCATGCTGGTGGTGCCCATCGTCGCGGCCTGCGGGCTGCGCATGCCCAAGACATCGTCACGCGCCATCACCTCGCCCTCGGGCACGGCCGACACCATGGAGACCGTGGCGCCGGTGGACCTGGACGTGCCGGCCATGCGCCGCGTCGTCGAGCGCACCGGCGGCTGCATGGTCTGGGGCGGCGCGGTGCGCCTGTCACCGGCCGACGACGTGCTCATTCGCGTCGAGCGCCCACTGGACCTGGACAGCCAGGGCCAGCTGGTGGCCTCGGTGTTGTCCAAGAAAGCCGCCGCGGGTGCCACCCACGTGGTGCTGGACATCCCCATCGGCACCACCGCCAAGGTGCGCAGCCCCGAGGCCGCGGCCGACCTCACCCGCCAGCTGGAACACGTGGCCCGGGCCGTGGGCCTGGCGGTGCGCGTGGTGCACACCGACGGCTCCGCCCCCGTGGGCCGGGGTATCGGCCCGGCGCTGGAGGCGCGCGACGTGCTGTCGGTGCTGCGCCAGCAGCCCGAGGCGCCGGCGGACCTCGCGCAGCGCGCGCTGATGCTGGCCGGCCATGTGCTGGAGTTCGGCGGCGCGGCGCCGGCGGGCGCGGGCTGGTCGCTGGCCGCGGCCACGCTGGCCGAGGGGCGGGCCTGGCAGAAGTTCCTGGAGATCTGCGAGGCGCAGGGGGGCTTTCGCGAGCCGGCGATGGCGCCGCTGCGCCATGACATCCTGGCGCCGTGCAGCGGCCGCGTCATCGGCATCGACAACCGCCGCCTCTCGCGCATCGCCAAGCTGGCCGGCGCGCCCAAGGTGCCCTGCGCGGGCATCGACCTGCTGGTGCGCAACGGCGATTTCGTCGAGCGCGGCCAGCCGCTGTACACCTTGCACGCCGGCTCGCCGGGCGCGCTGGCCTATGCGGCCGACTACGCCCTGTCGCAACCCACCACCGTCCATGTGACCGAAGATGAGTGAACTCCTGATCCTGGGTTTCCCCGGCAACGAAGCGCTGGCCGAGGGCCTGGCGCAGGCGCTGGGCTGCGCGCACAGCCCGCTGTTCGCCCACCGCTTTCCCGACGGCGAGACGCTGGTGCGGATCGACGCGCCGGTCGAGGGCCGGCGCGTGGTGCTGGCCTGCACGCTGGACCATCCCGACGGCAAGTCCCTGCCCCTGCTGTTCGCGGCCGACGCGGCGCGCGAGCTGGGCGCGGCCCGCGTCGGCCTGGTGGCGCCCTACCTGGCCTACATGCGCCAGGACCACCGCTTCAAGCCGGGCGAGGCCGTCACCTCGCGCAGCTACGCGCGGATGCTGTCGGCCTCCTTCGACTTCCTCGTGACCGTCGACCCCCACCTGCACCGCTGGCACAGCCTGGACCAGATCTACACCCTGCGTTCGCAGGTGGTGCCAGCCGCGCCCCGGATCGCGCAATGGCTGCGCGCGCACGTGCCCCATCCCCTGCTGGTGGGCCCGGACGAGGAGAGCGCGCAGTGGGTGGCCGAGGTGGCCCGCCTGGCCGGCGCGCCCCACCTGGTCATGACCAAGACCCGCCGCGGCGACCGGGACGTGAGCGTGGTGATGGACGCCCCGCCCGACGCGGCCGGCCGCACGCCGGTGCTGGTGGACGACATCATCTCCACCGGCCACACCCTGATGGCCGCGGCCCAGGCCCTGCGCGAGGCCGGCCTGGGCGCGCCGGTGTGCGTGGGCGTGCACGCACTGTTCGACGAGGCGGCGCAGGCGCGCATGCTCGCCGGCGGCATCGCCCGGGTGGTGACCTGCGACAGCATCCCCCACCCGACCAACGCCATTGCCCTGGGCGACGCGCTGGCGCCGGTGGTGCGGGCCCTGGCCATGGAGTGAGGCCATGCCGCCGCAGGCCCCGGCAGCCCCTTCGGCACCCGGCGCGTCCACCGCGCCGCATTGGCATGCGCTGACGGCCGACGAGGCGCTGCGCCTGGCAGGCGCGGACCGCCATCGCGGGCTGTCGCAGGCGGCCGTCGAGGCGCTGCGGGCGCGGCACGGCCCCAATGCCCTGCCCGAGCAGCGCCAGCGGCCCGCGTGGCGGCTGCTGCTGCGGCAGTTCTTCAGCCCCCTGATCTACATCCTCATCGCGGCGGCCGTGCTGTCCGTGTCGCTGGGGCACACCGCGGATGCGGGCGTGATCCTGGCGGTGGTGATCGCCAATGCGCTGATCGGCGCGGTGCAGGAGGGCCGGGCCGAGCGCTCGATGGCAGCGCTGCGGCGCCTGTCGGCCATCCAGGTGCGGGTGCTGCGGGACGGCGCCGAGACCCTGGTGCCGGCCGTGGAGCTGGTGCCCGGCGACCTGATGCTGCTGGCCGCGGGGGATGCCGTGGGCGCCGACGCGCGCCTGATCGAGGACGCGCAGCTGCACGCGGCCGAGGCTGCCCTCACGGGGGAGTCGCTGCCCGTGCAGAAGCTGGCGGCGCCCTTGCAGGCGGACACGCTGCTGGCCGACCGGCACAACATGGTCCATGCGGGCACGCACATCACCGCGGGGCGCGGCCAGGCCGTGGTCGTGGCCACGGGCGCGCGCACCGAGGTCGGCCGGATCGCCGGGCTGACCCAGGGCGCGGCCGAGCCGGGCACGCCGCTGGAGCAGCGCATCGCCAGCTTCGGCCGTTGGCTGGTGGGCGCGGCCTTCGTGCTGTTCGTGGTCATCGTCGCGCTGGGCATGTGGCGGCAATTGCCGCTGCCCGAGGTACTGATGGTGGCGGTCAGCCAGATGGTGTCCATGGTGCCCGAGGGCCTGCCCGCCGCGCTGACCATCGCGCTGGCGGTGGGCATGCAGCGCATGGCCGCGCGCGGCGTGATCGTGCGCCGCCTGTCGGCGGTGGAGACGCTGGGCTCGACCACGGTGATCTGCACCGACAAGACGGGCACGCTGACCCGCAACGAGATGACGGTCACCACGCTGTGGCTGCCCGGCCCCGGCACGGGCCGGCGCATCACCGTGTCGGGCGTGGGCTATGCGCCCGTGGGCGCGCTGACCGAGTACGGCATGCCCGTCCCGTCGGCAGGAATGCAGGCCGCTGCGCCGGCCGATCAGCCACCCGGGTCACAGGCCGCTCCCTTGCGCGAGCTGCTGCTGGCTGCGGCCCTGTGCAACGACGCGCAGCTGCGGCAGGCCGGCGACGGCGGCGCCTGGCAGGTGGTGGGCGACCCGACCGAGGGCGCGCTGCGCGTGCTGGCGGCCAAGGCAGGCCTGGACCTGGACGCGCTGTCGCAGGCCGCGCCGCGCGAGGCGGAGCTGCCCTTCGACGCCGACACCAAGCTCATGGCCACCCGCCACCGGCTGGACGGCGCGCCGCGCCGCGTCTTCCTCAAGGGAGCGCCCGAGGCGCTGCTCGCCCTGTGCCGCCCGGCAGACGCCAGCGAGGCCGCCGCCGCGCGCGAGGCCGCCGAGGCCCTGGCCGGCCAGGCCCTGCGGGTGCTGGCCTTCGGCGTGGTGGACGACGACCCGCTGGCGCCGGCGGCCGGCTTCGGCCCGCTGGCGGGCCGGGTGCGACTGCTGGGCCTGGCCGGGCAGATCGACCCGCCGCGCGAGGAAGTCAAGGCGGCCGTGGCCGCCTGCCGGGCCTCGGGCATCCGTCCCGTCATGGTCACCGGCGACCACAAGCTCACCGGCCTGGCCATCGCCCGCACGCTGGGCATCGCGCGCGAGGGCGACCGCGCGCTCGATGGCGCCGAGCTGGAGGCGCTGGACGAGCGGGGGCTGGAGGAGGCGCTGGACGGCATCGCCGTCTTCGCGCGGGTGCAGCCCGCGCAGAAGCTGCGCATCGTCGAGGCCCTGCAGCGGCGCGGCGAGGTGGTGGCCATGACGGGCGACGGCGTGAACGACGCGCCCGCGCTGGCCCGCGCCGACGTGGGCGTGGCCATGGGCATCACCGGCACCGAGGTGGCCAAGAGCGCCTCGCGCATCGTCATCACCGACGACAACTTCGCCACCATCGTGGCCGCGGTGGAACAGGGCCGCGTGGTCTACGGCAACCTCAAGAAGGTGATCCTGTTCCTGTTCGCCACATCGATCGACGAGGTGGCCCTGCTGCTGCTGGCGCTGTTCGCGGGCTTCCCGCTGCCGCTGGCGGCCGTGCAGATCCTGTGGATCAACATCGTCGCCGAGGGCACGCTGACGGTGAACCTGGTGATGGAGCCCGCCGAGGGCGACGAGATGGCGCGCCGCCCCGTGGCCCGCGACGACCCCCTGGTGGACCGCGGCATGCTGCGGCGCGTGCTGCTGATGGCCGCCGTGACGGTGGCGGTGTGCTTCGGCTGGTTCGCCATGCGCCTGGGCGCGGGCCTGCCGGTGGACCAGGCACGCACCGAGACCTTCACCCTGCTGGTGATGTGCCAGTGGTTCAACGTGATGAACTGCCAGTCCGCCACCCGCTCCGCGTTGCGCCTGGGCGTGCTGCGCAACCACTGGCTGCTGGGCGGGTTGGCGCTATCGGTGGCCCTGCAGCTGGCCGTGCTGTACCTGCCCTGGGCCAACGGCTGGTTCCACACCACGCCGCTGGCCGGCCTGACGCTGCTGCAGTTGCTGGGCCTGGCGACGGCGGTGCTGTGGGTCGAGGAGCTGCGCAAGCTGTCGGTGCGGCGGAGGATGTCATGAGTCTGGCCTGGCTGGTACTGCAGCTGCTGGTGTGTGCCACGCTGATCGCCGTGGCCGGCACGGCCCTGGCGCGCAGCGCCGACCGCATCGGCGAGGCGACCGGCCTGTCCGGCGGCTGGATGGGGCTGGCGCTGCTGGCCACCATCACCTCGCTGCCCGAGCTGGCCTCGGGCGTGAGCGCGGTGACCCGGTACGACGCGCCCAACCTGGCCGTGGGCAATGCGTTGGGCGCCTGCGTCTTCAACCTCCTGTTCCTGGTGGCGGTGGACCTGTTGCAACGGCCCCAGCCGCTGTACCAGCAGGCCAGCGCTGCCCACCTGTTGTCGGCGGCGTTCGGGGTGGTGATGCTGGGGCTGGTCGCCCTGAGCCTGGTGATGGGGCCGGGCGCACCGGCGCTGCTGCACGTGGGCATCTACAGCCCGCTGCTGCTGGGGCTGTACCTGCTGGCCTTGCGCAGCGTGTTCCTGCATGAGCGCTCGACGTTGCCGGCGGATCGGGCCGAGGCCGCAACAGCCATCCACCTGCCCGGGCAGTGGGTGCGGTTTGCCCTCGCTGCGGCGGTGGTGCTAGGCGCAGGCATGTGGTTGCCGGGGCTGGCCGACCAGCTCGCGCAAGCCATGGGCTGGAGCCGCAGCTTCGTGGGGACGCTGGTGATGGCGCTGGCCACCACCATGCCGGAGGTCGCGGTCACGCTGGCAGCCCTGCGCCTGCGGGCGCTGGACATGGCAGTGGCCAACCTCCTGGGCAGCAACCTGTTCAACGTGGTGGTACTGGCGGTGGACGACGCCGCCTTCGCCCGCGGGCCGCTGCTGGAAAGCGTGGCCCCCGTGCACGCGGCCACGGCGATCACCGCCTGCATCATGACCGCCCTGGTGATGGTGGGCCTGCTGATGCGCCCGCGCAGCCGCGTGCTGCGGCTGGCCAGCTGGATCAGCGTGGGCCTGGTGGCGGTCTACGTGCTCAATGCCTCGCTGGTGTTCCTGCGGGGGCAGTGAGGCGCGGCGCCCCAGGCAGGCTCAGCGCGCGAAGAAGCCGTCCCACACCAGCTTGAGGCCCGTGAGCAGCATGCCGGCGTAGATGAAGCGGTAGAACACCCGCGGCTGGATGCGGTGGGCGATGCGCACGCCGATGAAAACGCCCACCGGCGCCAGCGGCAGGAGCGCCAGGGAGGTGAGCATGTTGCGCGTGTCCAGCAGGCCGAGCCAGGCGTAGGGCAACCACTTGCTCAGGTTGATCGCGAAGAAGAACACGGCCATCGTCGCGGTGAAGACCAGTGGCGGCAGGCGCAGCGGGATGGCGTAGGCGTTGATCGGCGGGCCACCCGCGTGGGCGACGAAGCTGGTGAAGCCGGAGGTGGCGGTGAGAAGCGCGCCCAGCCACTTCGGCGGGGCCGGGCTGTCCGGGCGCGGCGGGAACAGCAGGCGCTGGGCCAGGAACACCAGGGTGGACACGCCCACGATACCGGCGACCAGGCGCGCGTCCATCATCTTGAACAGCAGGGCCCCCAGCACCACGCCCACCAGCCCGCAGGGCAGCAGGAACCGCAGCAGCCGCCAGTCGTAGTGGCCGCGGAAGGCGTGCAGCCCGAGCAGGTCCATCACCAGCAGCACGGGCATGAGGATGGCAGCGGCCTCAGGCACGGTGACGGCCAGGGCCATCATCGGCACGGCCAGGGACCCGAAGCCGGCGCCGAACCCGCTCTTGCTGATCCCCAGGAGAAGGACGGCCGGGACAGCGACGAGGTAGAAGAACGGGTCGGTGATCATGCGAAGGGGTGCATGCTAACCTGTCAGGCATGTTCAATCCCTCCCAGGAAGACGTGCGCCGCTTTTTCTGCGGCGTGCACGCCAAGGCCCGGGCCGGCCAGCCGATGGACGCGCTCGAGACGCTGGCCAGCCAGTGGCTGGCCGAGCACCCCGAATACGACGCGGACTTCGCGGATGCCGAGGCCGCCCTCACCCGCGTCTATGACGGCGCCAACGGCCAGGCCAATCCGTTCCTGCACCTGTCCATGCACCTGTCGATCAGCGAGCAGTGCTCCATCGACCAGCCGCGCGGCATCCGCCAGGCGGTGGAGTTGCTGGCCGCGCGGCGCGATTCGCTGCACGAGGCCCACCACGACGCCATGGACTGCCTGGGGCAGATGCTCTGGGAAAGCCAGCGCGCCGGGCGCCCGCCCGACGGGCAGGCGTACATCGACTGCGTGCAGCGCAAGGCCACCCAGGACTGAGGCGGCGCCGGCGCCCCACGCCGGCTGCCAGAACGGCGGGCCCCGCCACGCGGGCAAAAGAAAAGCCCCGCATCGCGGGGCTTGGTCTTGCAGTCTGCTGCGGGTCAGCGGAAGCGGCTTTGCGGCTTGACCTGCATCTCGCCTTCGAGCGAGCCGATGTACTGCGCCAGCGCCTTCAGTTCGGCATTGGTGAACTGCTTGGAGATGCCGCCCATCACACCGTTGGTGCGGCCGACCACGTTGTTCGGCTCACCCTTGTACGCCTTGAGGGCGACGAAGAGGTAGTCGGAATGCTGGCCGGCGATCTTGGGGTAGCTGGGGTCGACCGGCTTGGAGAAGTTGGCGCCGTGGCAGGAGGCGCAGGCGGCCTTCTGCAGCAGGGCGGCAACCTGCGGGCTGGGCTCGCGGGCGGGCTTGTCGGCCACGGCGGGCTTGCCCTGCTTCTCGTAGAACGCGCCCAGGTCGGCCATGTCCTGCTCGCTCAGGCCGGCGGCGATGCCGCGCATGGTGGGGTGCTTGCGGTCGCCGTTCTTGTAGCCATTGAGGGCGGCCACGATGTACTTGGCGCTCTGGCCCGAGATCATGGGCACGCGGTGCACCTCGGGGAAGCTCGATTGGTAGCCGGGGATGCTGTGGCAGCCGATGCACATCGCGGCCTTGGCTTCGACGGTGGTGGCTGCGGCGGGCGCCGGGGCGGGAGCTGGGGCCGAAGCCTGAGCGAAAACCACGTTCGTCGCGCAAGCGACAACGAGGGCGGACAGCAAACGGATGGTTCTTGTCATTTTGCGAGCAGAATCCTCAGAACCTGCGATTCTAGAAGTCGCCAACGCATCAGCACCCCCGCAAAAACCCCATGAAGTTCCAAGGTTCTGACAACTATGTAGCTACAGCGGACCTGAAGCTGGCCGTCAATGCCGCCATCGCGCTGAAGCGGCCGCTGCTGGTCAAGGGCGAACCCGGCACCGGCAAGACCCTGCTGGCCGAGGAAGTGGCTGCGGCCCTGGACCTGCCGCTGTTGCAGTGGCACATCAAGTCCACCACCAAGGCGCAACAGGGCCTGTACGAGTACGACGCGGTCAGCCGCCTGCGCGATTCGCAGCTGGCAACGATCGACGGCTCGGAGCGGGTGCAGGACATCCGGAACTACATCCTCAAGGGCGTGCTGTGGCAGGCCTTCACCGCCGACCGCCCCGTGGCGCTGCTGATCGACGAGATCGACAAGGCCGACATCGAGTTCCCCAACGACCTGCTGCGCGAGCTCGATCGCATGGAGTTCTATTGCTACGAGACGCGCGAACTGGTCAAGGCCAGGCACCGGCCGCTGGTGTTCATCACCTCCAACAACGAGAAGGAGCTGCCCGACGCCTTCCTGCGCCGGTGCTTCTTCCACTACATCCGCTTTCCCGATGCCGACACCATGCGCGACATCGTCAAGGTGCACTTCCCCGCGCTCAAGCAGGATCTGCTGTCGGCGGCGATGAAGGCCTTCTACGACATCCGCAACCTGCCAGGCCTGAAGAAAAAGCCCAGCACCTCCGAGCTGCTGGACTGGCTGCGCCTGCTGGTGGCCGAGGACATCCCGGTCGCCAGCCTGGCGGGCGAGGGTGACAAGGTCAGCGTGCCGCCGCTGGTGGGCGCGCTCCTGAAGAACGAGCAGGACCTCACCTTGTTCGAGAAACTCGTGTTCATGCAGCAGCGCAATCGCTGACACCCACTCCCTTTTTCACGCCATGCACCCTCTCCTCCTCGAAGGCCTTTCCGACGCCGTCGGTTTCATCGGTGGCGCCCTCCTGGGCTACTGGCTGGGCCAGGCCCTGGGCGTGGACCCGCTCGCCCCGGGTTATGGCCCTGCGGCGCTGGGCGGCATCGCCCTGGTGGGCCTGGGCGGCGGCGTCGGCCTGCACCTGGCCCGCCGGTGGCGCAACCTGCGCCGCAACGCGAAGGACAAGGACGCCGCCTGATGCAGCTGCCCTCGCCCGTACTGCTGGAGGCCCCCCGGCTGCGCCTGGAGCCGCTCACCACCGACCATGCAGCCGACCTGGAGGCCTGCGCGCGTGACGGCGAGCTGTGGAACATCCGCGTCACCTCCGTGCCCGCGCCAGGTGAGATGGCGGCCTACATCGCCACTGCGCTGAAGGGCCTGGCCGACGGCCACATGCTGCCCTTCGTGGTGCGCGACCCGGCGACCGGCCGCGTCGTCGGCACCACCCGCTACCACGACATCGTGCCCGCGGTGGAGCGGCTGGAGATCGGCTACACCTGGTACGCCCGCAGCGTGCAGCGCACCCACGTCAACACCACCGCCAAGCTGATGCTGCTCACGCACGCCTTCGAGACGCTGGGCGCGAAGCTGGTGGGCTGGCGCACCGACAACTTCAACTTCGCCAGCCAGCGCGCCATCGAGCGCCTGGGCGCAAGGAAGGACGGCGTGCTGCGCCACCATGCACTGCGCCGCGACGGCACCGTGCGCGACACGGTGATGTACAGCCTGGCTGCGGGCGAATGGCCCGAGGTGAAGGCCCACCTGCAGCACCAGGTGTCCCGGCCCCGCTGACCCCTCGTTCGGACCCCAGGAGCCCGCCATGCTCTCCGGTTTCTTCCAGACCCTGCGCGCCGCCAGGCTGCCGGTATCGGTCAAGGAATACCTCACGCTGCTGGAGCTCCTGCACGAGGGGGTCGTCGGGCCCAGGAGCGAAGACGGCTGGTCGCTCGACGACTTCTACTACGTGGCCCGCGCCGCGCTGGTGAAGGACGAGAAGCACTACGACAAGTTCGACCGCGCCTTCTCCGCCTACTTCCGCGGCGTGGAGATGCTGGCCGACCTGACGAAGGAGGTCCCGCTGGAGTGGCTGCGCAAGAACCTGGAGCTCGAACTCTCGCCCGAGGAGAAGGCCCGCATCGAGGCCATGGGCTGGGACGAGCTGATGGAAACGCTCAAGAAGCGCTTCGAGGAACAGAAGGAGCGCCACGAGGGCGGCAGCAAGTGGATCGGCACCGGCGGCACCTCGCCCTTCGGCGCCTACGGCTACAACCCGCAGGGTATCCGCATCGGCCAGGACAAGGGCCGAAACCGCAGCGCGGTGAAGGTGTGGGACCAGCGGGCGTACAAGGACTACGACGACACCCAGGAGCTGGGCACGCGCAACATCAAGGTGGCCCTGCGCCGCCTGCGGCGCTTCGCGCGCGAGGGCGCGGCCGAGGAACTGGACCTGGACGACACCATCCGCAGCACCGCCGCCAACGCGGGCTGGCTGGACATCAAGATGGTGCCCGAGCGGCACAACAACGTGAAGGTGCTGCTGCTGATGGACGTGGGCGGCACGATGGACGACCACATCCACCGCGTCGAGGAGCTGTTCTCGGCGGCGAAAGCCGAGTTCAAGCACCTGGAGTTCTACTACTTCCACAACTGCGTCTACGACTTCATGTGGAAGAACAACAAGCGCCGCTTCGCGGAGAAGTTCCCCACCTGGGACATCATCCGCAAGTACAACAAGGACTACAAGCTGGTGTTCGTGGGCGACGCCACCATGAGCCCTTACGAGATCCTGCAGCCCGGCGGCAGCGTGGAATACAACAACGAGGAAGCGGGTGCCGAGTGGCTGCAGCGCCTCACTCACGCCTTTCCCAAGTACGCCTGGATCAACCCCGAGCCGCAGGGGGTGTGGGAGTACCGCCAGAGCATCGGCCTGGTGCAGCAGCTGATGCACCAGCGCATGTACCCGCTCACGCTGCAGGGGCTGGAGCAGGCGATGCGGATGCTGTCGAAGTAGCATCCAGGGCTGTCATGAACGCGTCATCCGCCCGCGCCATGATCCTTGCCGAAACGCCTTGCCCGCCAAGACCATGACCTCACAACCGACCCTGTCCCGCCGCCAGGCCCTGGCCCTCGCCGCCTCGTCCCTCGCCAGTCCGGCCCTGGTGGCCGCCGGCTGGCCCGACAAGCCGGTGCGCATCGTCGTCCCGTTCGCTCCCGGTGCAGGCACCGACGCCATGGGCCGGTTGCTCGCGCAGAAGCTGGGCGAGGTGATCGGCGCGAGCTTCGTGGTGGACAACCGCGCGGGCGCCTCGGGCGCCATCGGCACCCAGCATGTGGCGCAAAGCGCCCCGGACGGCCACACCCTGCTGCTCGTTGCCGCGCCCTTCACCACCGTCGCCGCGGTGCTGCCGCAAGCGGGCTACGACCCGGTGCGCAGCTTCACCCCCATCAGCATGGTGGCCCAGGGCCCGCTGCTGTGGGCCTGCAACAAGGACCTGCCGGTGGCCAACCTGCGTGAGCTGGTGGCCTATGCGAAGCAGCGCCCCGGCCAGCTCAATTACGGCTCCGCCGGCGCGGGCGGCATCAACCACCTGGTGCTGGAAGACCTCAAGGTGCGCGCCGGCCTCTACATCACGCACATCCCCTACCGCGGCATCGCCCCGGCCACGATGGACATGATCGCCGGCCAGATCCAGCTGGTCACCGGCACGATTCCCGCCCTGATGCCCTTCATCCGCGACGGCCGCATCCGCCCGCTGGCCGTCACCTCGTCCCGCCGCACCCCGGTGCTGCCGGACGTGCCGGGCATGGTCGAATCCGGTTTCGCGGGCGCGGACGTGTCCAACTACTTCGGCCTGGTGGCCCCGCAGGGCACGCCCCAGGCCATCATCGACCGCCTGAACGACGCCCTGCCCAAGGTGCTGGCCCTGCCCGACGTGCAGGCCCGCCTGCGCAGCGACGCGCTGGAGCCGGCCACCCTGGGCCCGCAGGCCCTGGGCCGCTTCATCGCGCAGGACCTCCAGGGCTGGAAGAAGGTCGTGGCGGCGCAGAAGCTGGTGGTCGAGTCGGTCTGAGCCGCGGGGCCGGGCGGCCCCGCCGGCGCCTCAATATCCCATCATGTTCTGGCGCACATGCGCCAGGTGCGCCAGGCACAGGTCTCGGGCGCGCGCGGCGTCGCGCTCGACCAGCGCCTCCACCAGCGCGCGGTGCTCGCGCTGGTACTCCAGCCGCCGCTCGGGCGTCACGCTGCGGCGCTTCAACTGCCCCCATTCGGCCTGGTTGCGCGCCTGCGTCATGAGGCGGAAGACGGACAGGATGAAGGCGTTGTGCGCCGCCTGCGCGATCACCTCGTGCAGGAGGCCGTCCCAGTGCTCGAACGCCTCCAGCGTGGTCGCGGCTTCAGCACGGTCGCAGCATTCGAGCATGCGCTCGAAGTCGGTGCCGGTGGCATGCAGCACCACCATCTCCACGATGGCGGGCTCCAGCACCATGCGCGCGCTCATGAGCTCGGCCGGGCTGGTGCCGGCGGCGGACGGCACGCCAGCCTGTTGCGCCTGTTGCGCCTGCTGCTCCTGCGCCAGCAGGCGCGACGCGTCCGCCGTGACATAGGTCCCGCTGCCCACGGTCTGGCTGATCAGCCCCCGCTCCTTCAGCCGGGACAGCACGCGACGGACGCTGGCGCGCCCCAGGCCCGTGGAGGCGCTCAGCTCCCGCTCCGTCGGCAAGCGGTGGCCCGCTCGCCACTGCTGCGAGCGCAGGTTCTCCAGCAACGAAGCCTCCAGGCTTTCCGGCGTGTTCATCGCAGTCCCCGCATGCCGTCGTTTTGACTAAAAAACAATCGATTGGTCATTATTGGTTGATGCTTGGCTGGCGGCAACCCACTCTTTGGTTCGGTGTTTTCCCGTAATTCGGGTTTTCTCCAGGGTGAATTGGTTGAAATTTGGATCGTCTTGGCAAATCATCCAAACCAATTTCAACCACTCGACATCCCACGGAGCCCATTGTGCGTTATGCCACCTTCACCCTCGACGGCCGCCAGCAAGTCGGCGAAGTCTCTGCGGACGGCCAGCGGGTGACGCCGCTGGCGCTGTCCCCGGCGCAGGCCGCGCGCGGCGTGCTGGCGCTGGTGGACCTGCAGGCGGCGGGCCAGGCCCTGCCGGGCCTGGCCGGCGAGGCCGTGCCGGTCGCCCGCGTGCGCCTGCTGGCGCCGGTGCCGGTGCCGCGCCGCAATGTGTGGTGCGTGGGCCGCAACTACCACGCCCATGCCAAGGAGCTGGCGGGCTCGGTCTTCAAGGCCAACACCCAGCCGGCCGAGAGCTGGCCCATCGTCTTCACCAAGGTGCCCGAGTGCGTGGTGGGCCCGCAGGACGAGGTGGTGCTGCCGCACGGCGTGTCCGAGCAGATCGACTACGAGTCGGAGCTGGCCGTGGTCATCGGCCGCGGCGGCAAGAACATCCGCAAGGAAGACGCGATGGCCCATGTGTGGGGCTACACCATCGTCAACGACGTGACCGCGCGCGACGTGCAGATGCGCCACCAGCAGTGGGACATGGGCAAGTCCTTCGACACCTTCTGCCCCATGGGCCCCTGGGTGGTGACCGCCGATGAACTGGACGGCACCCGCACCCGCGTGCGCGGCTGGGTGAACGGCGAGCTGCGCCAGGACGCGCAGACCACCGACATGATCTTCGACATCCCCACCCTGATCGAGACCTGCTCGCGCGGCATCACGCTGCTGCCCGGCGACGTCATCGCCACCGGCACACCCGCCGGCGTGGGCATGGGCCTGAACCCGCCGCAATACCTGAAGGCCGGCGACGTGGTGCGCATCGAGATCGATGGCATCGGCGTGCTGGAGAACCGGTTCGTGTGATTTCCCGTTCGCATTCGACTAACAGTCAAACAAGGAGCATTCAATGAACAAGGTGGTGTGGTCCGGCGGCACCGAGCACTGGACCCAGAAGGGGGACGTCAAGCTGTTCCTGTGGGAGAAGAAGGCCGCGGCCGGTGTGCCGCACCAGGGCACGATCTTCTTCGTGCATGGCTCGTCGATGGCGTCGCAGCCCACGTTCGACCTGCACGTGCCGGGCCGGCCGCACTCCTCGGTGATGGACTGGTTCTGCGAGCGCGGCTTCGACTGCTGGACGATGGACAACGAGGGCTACGGGCGCTCCAGCAAGCACCGCGACATCAACTGCGACATCAGCAACGGCGCCGACGACCTGGCCGCGGGCACGGCCTACGTGATGGAGCGCAACGGCGGCAAGCCGCTGCTGATGTACGGCATCTCCTCGGGCGCGCTCAAGGCCGGCCTGTTCGCCGAGCGCCACCCCGAGCGCGTGGCGCGCATCGCGCTGGACGCCTTCGTGTGGACCGGCAAGGACAGCCACACGCTGGAGAACCGCCGCAAGAAACTGCCCGAGTTCATCAGCCGCAACCGCCGGCCGATCGACCGCGACTTCGTCTTCAGCATCTTCAACCGCGACCATCCCGGCACCGCGGACGACGCGACCATCAACGCCTTCGCCGACGCCATCCTCACGCTGGACGACTCCATGCCCACCGGCACCTACGTGGACATGTGCTCCAAGCTGCCGCTGCTGGACCCGCGCAAGCTGCCGGTGCCCACGCTGGTCATGCGCGGCGAGTGGGACGGCATCGCCAGCTTCGAGGACCTGGTGGACTACTACAAGCTGCTGCCGCACTCGAACAAGCAGTTCGTGCTGATGCAGGGGATCTCGCACGCGAGCTTCCAGCAGAAGAACTACCTGATGGTCTACCACATCCTCCACAGCTTCTTCACCATGCCTGAACCAACCTACAAGGGGTAACTCATGAAAGTGCTGTTCCGCTCCCTGGCCCTAGGCCTTGCCCTGTCCGCCGCGCTGCCCGCGGCGATGGCGCAATCGGCCAACTACCCGAACCGGCCCATCAAGCTGGTGGTTCCGTTCGGTCCTGGCGGTTTCACCGACGTCGTGGCCCGCGTCCTGGGCCAGAAGCTGGGACAGAGCATGGGCACGTCCTTCGTGATCGAGAACAAGCCGGGCGCCGGCTCGACCATCGGCACCGCCGAGGTCGCCAAGGCCGCCCCAGACGGCTACACGCTGGTCATGATCTCCACGACGCACACGGTCAGCCCGTGGATCTACAAGAACATTCCCTACGACCCGATCAAGGGCCTGACCCCGGTCGGCAAGCTGGTGGACTCGGCCTACGTGCTGCTGGCACACCCCAAGGTGCCGGCCAGCAACGTCAAGGACCTGATCGCGCTGGCCAAGGCGCAACCGGACAAGATCCACTATGCCTCCTCGGGCAACGGCAGCACCCAGCACCTCATGGGGGGCATGTTCGAGTCGATGGCCGGCGTGCAGATGAAGCACGTGCCGTATCGCAGCAGCGCCGGCGCCGCCAACGACCTGGTGGCCGGCGTGGTGGAAATGAGCTTCGCGGGCGTGCCCAACGCGCTGGCGCAGGTGCCCCAAGGCCGCCTGAAGGCACTGGCGGTGACCACGCCCAAGCGCGTGCCGCAACTGCCGGACGTGCCGACGATGCAGGAAGCGGGCGTGCAGGGGTATGAGGCTTCGGTGTGGCTGGCACTGCTGGCGCCGCCCAACACCCCGCGCGAGATCGTCAACAAGCTCAACGCCGAACTGGCCAAGGTGATGGCCCAGCCCGACACCATCAAGGCGCTGCAGGACGCGGGCGTGGAGCCGTCCCTGTCCACGCCGGAGGCGCTCCAAACCTACATGGTCCAGGAGATGGAGCGCTGGGGCAAGGTGGTCAAGAGCGCCAACATCAAGGTCGACTGACCCCCGGCTGCGGCGGCGCCCCCGCCCTTACAATTCGACGGGCGCGCCGCCGTAGTTCAATGGATAGAACGGGGACCTCCTAAGTCTCAGATACAGGTTCGATTCCTGTCGGGGGCGCCAATGGGCGGAGCCCACCCGCCTGGCCCCGCGCCACCTCTCTCTCCCCTCTCCCTCTCCAACCCGCACGCTGCCCGGCGTGGCGGGTTTTGCTTTGGCGGACGCTTTCCTGACGGCCCCGGCCCGCTCGGGACGACCACCCCCTCGTGTAAAACTTTGGTGCTATCTTTCGTCGCGGCATCCGGCCACGCCCTTGCGAAGGAATGACCTCGTCATGAACGCACCCTCCCCCACGCCCAGTCCGCGCCTCGCCTTGCGCCGGTACATCGCCATCTTCGGCCTGGGCGTCGTCACCTTGCTCACGCTGATCGCCGCCGCCAACTACGCCCTGAACCCGCTCATCTACAGCCGCCAGGACATGGCGGCGGTGGCCGAGGCGCTGATGGCGGGCAAGAACGTCAAGGTCGCGGATTCCAACATCGACTGGCGAGGCATCCGGCGCGAGCACATCGCGCGGATGCAGGCCACGCCGGACGTCATCGTCTTCGGCGGCAGCCGCTGGCAGGAAGCCACGGGCGACTCGCTGCCCGGGTACGCCATGTACACCGCCTTTGCGCAGAACGACCACCTCGAGGACATGATGGGCCTGGCCCAGCTGCTGGACCAGCATGGCCGCCTGCCCAGGACGCTGGTCCTGAGCGTGCGCTTCGCCACCTTCGAGCAACTGGACAAGCGGGTGGCCTGGTGGTGGAAGATGCTGGCGCCCGAGTACCTGGAAATGGGCCGGCGCCTGGGCGTGCGCACGCGCCCCTGGCAGGAGTGGCTGCCCACCGAGAAATGGCTGGGCCTGTTCTCGCTGGACCTGCTTTCGGCCAAGGCACGGCAGTATGCGGCGCAGGGCCTGCACTGGGCGCCCACCACCCAGCTGGCCGACGAACAGTTCGACATCGTGGGCACCGATGGCGCGCTGCGCTTCTCCAGCCAGCGGCTGCGCCAGGAAAGCGGCGACAACGCCCAGCGATCCGCCATCGCCAAGGGCCGCAAGGACGCCCGCACCCGGTTGACCATCGACCAGGAACTGGTGGCCCAGCTGCCTGCCCTGCTGGATTTCCTGCGCGCCCGTGGCGTGAAGGTGGTGTTCGCGCAGACACCCTTCCACCCGGCCTATTACCAGCAGATCAAGGGCACGCCTTACCACCACGATCTGGCCCGGATCGAGGACGAACTCAAGACCATCGCGCTGCGGGCCGGCCTGCAGGTGATCGGTGGCTTCGATGCGGTGGAGGTCGGCTGCAAGCCGAGCCAGTTCCGGGACTTCAACCACGGCGACAGCGATTGCCTGAAGAAGATCCTCGCCCAGGTCCGCATGGACGCGCCGTCGCCGGCCGCTGCAGCCCTCACCCCGCCGGAACGCTGAACCCTGGAGGCCCGCATGCCCACCCTCGAAGAAAAGCTCAAGGACGTCTTCGCGCAGCAGTTGAACATCGCGGCCGCGGACGTGTCCGACGCCGCGAGCCCCAGCACGGTCGCGGCCTGGGACTCCCTGAAGCATGTGGAGCTGATCCTCGCGATCGAGGATGCCTTTGGCGTGGTCTTCGACGCCGCGGAAGTCTTCGGCCTGACGTCCTTCGGCGGCATCCTCGCGCAGCTCGGCGCCAAGCTGGGCGCCGCGCCAGCGATCGCCCGCTGACCGCCCGGGCCCGCCGGCGCCAGCACCCCGAGGGCGATCGATGTTCTTCACGACCTATCCCTTCATCTTCCTGTTCCTGCCGCTGGTCCTGCTGGGGTTCCATGCGTTGCGCCAGTCCCGGCACGCCCGCTTCACGGTGCATGGGCTGGTCCTGGCGTCGGCCCTCTTCTATGCGGCGCTCGACAGGCTGCACCTGGGGACGCTGGCGCTGTCCATCGTCGTGAACTACCTGCTGGCAGCCCGGCTGCAGGCGCTGGTGCACGCGCAGGCGGCAGCGGCCAAGCGCCTCTTCTGGCTGTGCCTGGCGTTCAACGCGGGCTACCTGGTGCTGTTCAAGTACGTACTGCCGGCCGCCGGCCTGGACGTGCCGGTGCCGCTGGGCCTGTCCTTCTTCACCCTGGTGCAGATAGGCCTGCACATCGCCGTGTTCACGGGTCACAGGTCGGGCCTGCCGCCTGCGTCCTACGGGCTCATGGTGGGCTACTTCCCCTGTGTGGTGGCCGGGCCGGTGCTGACGCGCCAGCAGTTCGATCCAGGCGTGTTCACCCGGCCCGGGCCCGTGGACGTCCCCTTGTTCCTCTCGGGCCTGATGCTGTTTGCCATCGGCCTGTTCAAGAAGGTGGTGCTGGCGGACAGCGTGGCCGCCGATGTCGCCGCCGCGTTCGGGGCCCTCGGCGCGGGCACCTCGCTGTCGACAGGGGAGGCCTGGATCGCCGCCACCCTGTACACGCTGCAGCTGTACTTCGATTTTTCCGGCTACACGGACATGGCCTGCGGCATCTCGGCCCTATTCGGGCACCGGCTGCCACGCAACTTCCACTCCCCGCTGAAGGCCACCAGCATCCAGGCGTACTGGCGGCGCTGGCACATGACGGTGACCCGCTTCTTCACGAACAACCTCTACCTGCTGGTGACCTTGCGCCTGACGCGCTGGGCCAACCAGCGGCGCCTGGGCCCGCGCGCGCGCTTTGCCGCCACTGTCTTCGGGCCCACGTTCACCTGCTTCGCCCTGATCGGGGTATGGCACGGCTCGGGGGCCAACTTCGTCTGGTTCGGCCTGCTCATGGCATCGGCCATGTCCCTCCACCAGCGCTGGGCCCAGCGCAAGACCCCCCTGCCCAAACCCATCGGGTGGGCGCTGACCATGCTCGTGGTGGTGGCGGGGATGATCCTCGACAAAACCGCCTCGGGCGCCGAGGCGCTGAGCATCATGCGCAGCATGGCCGGATTGGGCAGCGACACGGTGCAGGTGCTGCAGGGATCGTCGGCCCTGTGGAAGCTGGCCGGCCTGGCCGCGATCGCCCTGGCCTGCCCCAACTCGCACCAGATCCTCAGCGCCTACCAACCGGTGCTGCCGGAGGCCTGGGATGACCGGGCCGGCATGCCCCCGCTGATGCGCTGGGCCATCGGCGCGCGCGGCATGGCGGCGGCCAGCGTGGTGCTGGTCGCGGGGCTGGTCGCCATCCCCAACGCGGCGCAGTTCATCTACTACCGCTTCTGAGCATGGCGGCCCCCCCGGCGTCCGTCACCCTGCTGATGCCGCGGGAAGCCTGGATCCTCTCGCGGTTCATGGCGGCCTGCCTCGCGGAGGGCGTGGACACCACCCTGTGCTTCGAGCAGCCGCGCCAGGGGACGTGGCAACTGGTGCACTACGTCAACGGCGAGTACGGGGACAGCACGGGGATCGACGTGCGCACAGGCTGGCAGGCCGCCGTGCCGGCGCTGCAGGCCAGGACCTCGGCCGTGGTTCCCACCAGCGAGTTCTCGGTCCAGCTGTGCGAGCACCTCGCCGTGGCCCTGGGCGTGATGCACAACCCGCTGGACGCCGTTCCCGCCTACCGGGACAAGTACGCGATGCGCCAGCGCTTCCAGGCCGTGGACATCCCGCAGCCGGAGATCCTGGCCCGCTTCACCTCGCTCGCGCAGGTCGACCGCTGGGAGTGGGCCAGCGCCCGCTTCCCCCTGGTCGTGAAGCCGCAGGACCTGACCAGCAGCCTGTATGTCCAGCGCGTCGACACGGTGGAGCAGGCACGGGGGCTCTATCGCCGGATCTTCAAGCACACGCAGTCCTTCGGTGGCGTCCCGTTCTCCGGTGCCGGCCTCCTGGAGACCTGGGTCGATGGCCCGGAGTACAGCGCCGAGTGCGTGGTGCAGGACGGCGGGCTGGCCGCCCTGTTCGTGACGACCAAGTTCGTGAGCCGCTTCCCCGCCTGCGACGAGATCGGGCACCTGAGCGGCGGGCCGGTCGATGCGGGGCACCAGGCCGCCATCGAAGCCGTGGCCCGGCGCATCGTCCAGGCGTGGGGCCTGGAGGGGGCGGTGCTCCACGTCGAATACAAGTGGGTGCAGGGGCGCGTGGTGGTGATGGAGGCGGCCTGCCGGATCGGCGGTGACTTCATCTCCGAGCTGGTGCACCGCCAGCACGGGGTGGACCTCGAGCGGGAACTGGTGCGCATCCGCCTGCGGCGTCCCGTGACGGTGGCAGACGGGCGTCCGGCGCAGGCAGATGGCGCCCACGGCGTCAGGTTCCTGTTTGGCGACTCCCTCCCGCGTGACGTTCCCGCCCCCGTCACCCTGCTGCGTCAGGTCACCTACCGGCGCGCGTCCCACCCGGCCCCAGGCTTCGGGATCCACCAGCGCATCGGCTACCAGCTCCTGCACTCGCCCTGCGCCGAATCCCTGCGCGCATACCTGTCCACGGATTGCAAGCCTGCAGCAAGCACTGCCGCGGCATTCGAACCACCAAGCTCCTGATGAGGAGAACCCCATGACCCGCCCCACCCCTGCCACCCTTCGGCTGCCGCTGGCGGGCCGGGTCGATGACGAGCTGGCCAGCGACATCGAGAAGCAGTCCGTGTATGTGTCCGAGGCGCTGCACCGGCTGCGCGTGGACCTGGCCACCTCGGAGGTGGAACTGGTGTTCGATGCCGGCGCCGACGTGGACGCGTTGTGCGCCAAGGTGTCGCGCTTCCTGGCGGCGATGGTCCGCGGGTACCGCAGGATCGACACCACCGTCCACTACACGCGCTGCAGGGCGGTGCCCAGGCCCTACGTGGCGGATGTCTTTGGCCAATTGCAGCAACGGCGGTGGCTGCACGAGCACAGCCGCGGTGTGGTCAGCCTGGACGGGCCGGCCCTGCGGCTGTTCGAGCACATCGACGCGAGCTTCGAGGCCCGCTTGCGCGCAGCGTTCCAGCCGGAACGCCGGCGCTTTCCCGCGCTGGTCAGCCCGCAGCTGCTCGCCCGGTGCGGCTACTTCGAAAGCCATCCCAACGCCCTGAGCTTCGTGTCGCACCTGGTCGATGACTTCGACGAGATCGAGGCCTTCCGCGTCGCCAACCAAGGGCGCGACGACGGGGTGTACATCACGAAGGCGCAAGCGTTCGCCCTGCCCCGGCGGTGCCTCAATCCTGCCGCCTGCTTTCCCTGCTACGAGGCGCTGGCGGGCCAACGGATCCGCGAGGGGGGGCAAGCGTTCACCTGGAGGGGCCGTGTCTTCCGCCATGAGTCGTCCAACGTCAGCGGGCTGGACCGGCTGTGGGAATTCAATGTCCGGGAGCTGGTGTTCCTGGGCGACGAGGCCTTCAACCTGTCCATGCGGCAGCGGGCGATCGCGTGCATCCAGGCGATCGTGGCGGACTGGGACCTCGACGCCCGGATCGAGACGGCCACCGACCCCTTCTTCGCGACGGTCAACGCGGCCAAGGCCTTCTGGCAGAAGTCGATGGACGTGAAGTACGAGGTCAAGCTGCCGCTGGCGCCGCTGGCCGACGGCAAGCCGCGCTTCCTGGCGGCCGGCTCGATCAACCTGCACGGCCCGTTCTTCGGCAACCGCTTCGGCATCGCGGATGCGTCGGGCCAGCCGGCACACACGGGCTGCGTGGGCTTCGGGCTGGAGCGCTGGGTGCTCGCCCTGTTTTCCCAACATGGGTTCGAGCCGGAGGATTGGCCCGAGACCCTGCAACACATCTTCCAGGCCAAGGAGTGAACGATGGAATGGCTCAAACGCTGGGCAAGGACCCTGCTCGCCCGCTTGCGACGAACCGCCCCCTCCCACGAAGCACCCCCGATGAATCGACACGCGCTTCGCGACATTGGCCTGGAAGACTGGTTCCAGGACCGTACGCCCCCGCGCGACGAGCGCGGGGAGCGCATCACTCGGCCTTGATGCCCGCCTGCTTGATCACACCCTTGTAGAGCTCCAGGTCGCTCACCATCAGCGCCCGGAACTCCCGCGGGCTGTTGCCGCCGCGGATGACGCCCCGCTCGCGCAGCTTGGCGTCCGTGGCCGGTTGGCGCAGGAAGGCGACGATTTCCTCATTGAGCTTGTTCACGATGCGCTCGGGCGTGCCGGCGGGGGCCATCACGCCATGCCAGGCCTTGACCTCGAAGCCCGGCACGAACTCCCGGATGGCCGGAACATCGGGCGCGAAGAACGCGCGCTCCGCGGTGGTCACGCCCAGCGCGCGCAGCTTGCCCGTCTGGATGTGCGGACCCGAGGTGGATTGCGCGTCCAGCGCCATGTCGATGGTGCCGGCCAGCAGGTCGTTGAGCATGGGCGCCGACCCCTTGTACGGCACATGCACCATGGAAGTCCCCGTCTTGATCATGAACAGCTCCATCCCGATGTGCAGGGAGGTGCCGGTGCCCGACGAGCCGAAGGTCACCTTGCCCGGGTTGGCCTTGAGGTAGCTGACCAGTTCGGGAAGGGTCTTGGCCGGGATCTTGGCGGCGTTGACCACCAGCAGGCTGGGCGTCACGCCCACCAGGGTCACGGGCGCGAAGTCGTTGATCGGCTCATAGGCCACCTTGTCGGGCTGCAGGGCCGGGAAAATCGCATTGGCGGCGATGTTGCCCATGCCGATGGTGTAACCGTCCGGCTTGGCCTTGGCCACGACGGCCATGCCCAGGCTGGTGCCGGCGCCGGGCCGGTTCTCGACGACGACCGGCTGGCCCCACTTGGCCTGCAGGTGCTCCGCGACCATGCGCGACATCACGTCCGCGACACCACCGGGCGCCAGCGGCACGATGAACCGGATGGGTCGCTGGGGGTACTTGCTGTCGTCATCCGCCTGGGCTTGCGCGCCCAGGGCCAGCAGCGTCAACCCGAGGCCGCACAGCAGGCGGGAAATCAGAGTGCGTTTCACGGCGTGTCTCCTTCACGAGGTGGGTGGAAAGGCATGGGGTTCGATCCGTAGCTCCATCCAGCCACGCAGCGCGCGGCCGGGTGCCAGTTCCCTGGCGCCGTGGCGGGGATGGTGCAAGTGGGGCAGGCTGAACGCGCCGGTGGCGTGGCTGACCGGCTCCAGGCACAGCCAGGGCTGCCCGCGGGTGCGGTACACCATCAGGTGCCGCAGGCTCGCGCCGGCTCGCAACCGCAGCCGCAAGCCGCGCGCGGGGCGGTCGATGCGGGCCTGCCCGCGCCATTCGCCGAAGCCGTCGTTCAGCTCGATGTCGTCCGCTGCGCGCAGGCCGGCGGCGTCCCAGCGGACCCGGTCGCCCGCATCGAGCGCGAAGCGAGGATGCAGGCCGATGCCGGCGGGCATGGGTGTGTCCCCTTCGTTTCGCAGCTCGATGCCGAAGCGGACACGGTCGCCCATGACCTCGACGGACTGCGTGGCGGCGTGGTCGAACGGCCAGTGCTCGTCGGCCTGGTGCCGGTAGGACAGGAAGGCCCGGTGGCGCGCCTGGCCGGTCACCTGCCAGGCCCGGCGCCAGCCGACCCCGTGGACAGGATGATCCACCCGCTCATGGTTGCGGGGCACGGCGCATTCCCCCGCGGCGGACAGGAGCCGACCGCCTAACAGGCGGTTGGAGTACGGCACCAGGGCGAAGCAGGCCGACTCGAACACCCCTGCTCCGGGCGGTGTCGGACGCAGCAGGTCCACGGGCCCGCTGCCCGCGGCCTGCCAGGTGAGGCCGCTGCACGCGCCCCCCTGCCCCGGCACCAGCGTGAGGGCCAGCGGTCCGCGGCGCAGGCAGACGGAGGCGTCCATCGTCATCCGGCGGCAGATCCGGTCGCAGCCCAGGCGGCAACCAGCGCCTGCGCGCGGCGCCGCAACTCGTCAAGCGAAACCCCGGGCGAATACAGCGAGGACCCCAGCCCCGCGCCGCGTGCGCCGGAACGGCGGAACGTGCCCAGGTTGGCTGCGTCGACGCCCCCGACGGCATACATGGCCGTGCCCGCGGGCAACACCGACGACCAGGCCTTGAACGACGCCGGGCCGAGCACGTCGGCAGGAAAGAGCTTGAGCGCGTGGGCACCAGCGGCCAGCGCCTCGAAGGCCTCGGACGGCGTGGCCACGCCGGGCATGGACAGCAGGCCGCGCTCACGGGTGCGGCGGATCACCGCCACGTCGCGGTGCGGGGACAGCACCAGCCGGGCGCCTGCCGCGTGCACCGCATCCACGTCGGCGGCGGACATCACGGTGCCCGCCCCCACCAGGACCGACGCGTCCAGCCTCGCCGCCAGGCGCTCGATGCTCCGCAAGGGATCAGGCGAATTCAACGGCACCTCGATGGCGCGGAATCCCGATTCGACCAGGACCTGGGCCACGTCCAGCACCTCCTCGGGGCGCACGCCGCGCAGGATAGCGACCAGCGAGATGTCCAGGGAGGCGTTCATCGCGCGGCACCCACCAGGCCCGCGGCGCAGGCCACCTGCCATTGACCGGCCGTGGTGGCGTCCGCCGCGCCGGCGACGCAGTCCACACCTGCCAGCGCGAGGGCGCGGGCATAGCGCTGGCTCAGCCCGTCGTCGCCGATCAAGGTCACGCGCGCGGGCTGGCCCGCCTGCGTGGCGCCCGCGATCTCGATGCCGACGAGGATGCCGGAGAGGTAGTCCGGCAGGCCCTCCGGCGCAATGGTCCCCATCAGCCCCGCGGTTCGGGCGGAGAAGATGGCGTGGCTGGCCTGCGAATGGCCGGCCAGGCCGGCGCGCACGCCGGTATCGAAGTCTTCCGGCCGCTCGTGGCCGAACACCATCAGCCGGCCCAGGATGCCGTGCTGGGTCAGCAGGCCATAAAGCTCGCCGGTCATGTAGGTGGCGAAGCGCACGACTTCGCCCTGCGCGCCGGTCCAGGCCCACTTGCTGTGGGTGCCGGGGAGCACGCAGCAGCTGCCGGGGGCGACCCGCGCGCCCCAGATCTGGGTTTCCTCGCCGCGCATCACGTCCCAGGCGCCACTGGCCTCGGCGCAGCGCAGGCCGGGAACGATGTGCAGCACCCGCTGCGGCGTGATGGGCACTGTCACCAGGGCGGCCGCCGCCTGGTCGATACCGGCGGGGCAGTCGAGGTAGGGGGCCTCTTTCCATCCCTGCCGGCTGCCCACCATGCCGCTGGCGATCACCGGGCAGTCGTACGCGTCCAGCCAGTCGCCGCACAGCGCGAGCAGGGCCTGCGCGAAGCGCCCGTCCTGCACCTTCATCACGCCACCGGGGGCGCTGCGGTGGTCCAGCGCCGCGCCCGCATCGTCCAGCAAGGTGGCACGCAGGTTGGAGGTGCCCCAGTCCAGGGCGATCAGTCGGGGAGCGTTCATCTTGGTTTCAATATGCGGGCTTCGTGGCGAACCAGCCGGGCCGGCCTGGGTCGAGGTAGGGGTCCATGATGCCGGACGCACGGTGACGCTCCAGCAATCCGAAGTCGGGGTCGACGCCGAGCCCCGGGCGGTCGTTGATCGTGAACTTGCCGTCCTGCACCTGCGGGGGCTCGGTGACGACGTCACCCGACAGGTAGTCACGCTCCGAGTCGATGGAGATGGACAGGTTGGGGATGCTGGCGGCCAGCTGCACATAGGCCGATTGCGAGAAGCCCAGCTCGCCGCCGCTGTGCAGCGTGACGGGGATGCCCGCGGCCTCCGCGATGGCGGCGGCCTTGATCGTCTGCCACAGGCCGCCGATCTCGTGCGGGTCCAGCAGGATCACGTCGGCCGCACCCATGCGCACGATGTTGCCCACGTCCGCCAGGGTGTAGGCCGACTCGTCCAGCGCGATGGGCACCGGCTGCATCTGCCGCAGCTGCGCATGCCCCAGCAGGTCGTCGAGCTCCAGGGGCTGCTCCACGTACTGCAGGTCGTAGGGGCGCAGCTTCTCCAGCGTGCGGCGGGCCGTGCCGGGCGTCCAGGCGCTGTTCACGTCGGCGCGCAGCGGCAGCGGTCCCACGGCCTGGCGCACTGCCTCCACGTTGCCGAGGTCCGACACCGGGTCCATGCCGATCTTCACCTTGAAGCTGCGGTAACCCATGTCCAGGAATCGGCGGGCTGCGTCGTGCAGGCGCTGGGCGTCGGTGCCGAAAAGGTACGCGGACACCTCCACCTGGCGCCGGTAGGCGCCCCCCCACAGTGCCCACAGCGGCTGGCCGAGGTGGCGGCCCTGGGCGTCCCACATCGCCATCTCCACGGCGGCCATCGCCATCACGGCGGCGCGCTTGTGGTGGTAGTACCCCGCCCCGAAGACATGGCGGGTGAAGGTCTCGACATCCGTCGCGCGGTGCTGCAAGGCGATCGGGAAGATGGTGTTGACCAGCACCGGCTCGATGAACTCCAGCAGGCAGATGGTCTCGCCATAGCCCTTGGTGCCGTTGGCCAGCGTCACCTCCACCACCAGGCGAGTGGCGGCGGGCCGCGCGCCCGAGCCCCACTTCAGGGCCTCCCGGAACGGCATGGCCACCCGCCAGTGGCGGCAGGCCACCACCTGCAGGGGATGCGGTGCGCTCACAGCGCCCCCCAGCCTCGCGTCATGCGCGCCACCTCGGACAGGCCGAAGGCCGTGGGCGCCACCTCCGGCGCCCGGGCGTGCACCTCGGTGATCCCGATGCGCTGGGCGAACAGGCGCTTGCCGTAGCACAGGAGGGTGGGCACGGAATTCGTCATGAACAGCATCAGCGGCAGCACCTGCGCATGCAGGGCCTCGGCCTCCTCGAGCCGGCCGTCCAGCAGCAGCTGGTGCAGGCGCAGCTGCAGGTCCAGCGCGTCGGGGGCGGGAATCAGGCCCACGCAACCCGAAAGGAAGTTGGCGATGTACTCCTTGCCGCCGTGGCCCGCGAACACCGCGTAGCGGCCGGCCGAGGCCTTCACCAGCTCGGCCACCCCGAGGGCGGGGCCCTCGCCCTTGAGCATCGTGATGTTGGGATGCTCCTCGCGCAGGCGCAGCAGGCTGGCGTTGGTCAGCGACACGTCCATGTTGACGGGGTTGTTCTGGACGGCGACCGGCAGCGACAGCGCGTCGGCGACCTGCCCCAGGAACCGGACGTACTCGGCCTCCGCATAGCCCTTGACGCCGGGCGGCTGCAGGATGACCCAATCCGCGCCTTCGTCCTGGGCCATGCGGGCGAAATCCACCTGGCCATGGACCGACAGCTCGCCAATGGTGACGGCGTAGGGCACGCGGCCGTTGATGGCCCGCCCCACCACGCGCACCAGGTGGCGGCGCTCCTCGACGTCCAGCTTGTGGACCTCGGTCACCAGCCCCAGCACCGCGATGCCGTGGGCGCCGGCGGCGATGCACTTGTCCACCTGCAGACGCATCAGGCCGTCGTCCAGGCGGCCATTCTTGTCGTAGAAGGCGTAGAGGATGGGGTAGACCCCGGAGAACGGCGCCTGGGCGCGGGCCTCGTTCATGGCGGCGGCGCTCATGCCCGGCCTCCCTTGGGGCGCACGTGCTGCCACACGCTGTCGGCCGGCTCGATGCCCAGCCCGGGTCCCTGCGGCAGGTGGAAGGCGCCGGCTTCGCAGCGCATGGACGTCTTCACGTACTGCAGGTTGCGGTCGAAGATGGAATGCTGGTACTCGTGCATCGGGCTGTTCGGCAGTGCGGCCGTGGCGTGCAGGCTGGCGGCCTGGAAGATGCCGATGCCGATGCTGGCGTGCGGGATCACGCGCATGTGGAAGGCGTTGGCCATGCGGCCGATCTGCATGAACTGGCTGATGCCGATGTGGCCCATCTCCGGCTGGATGATGGACATGGAGCGCCGCTCCATGCGCGGGCGGTACTCGTAGACGGTGCGCCACTCCTCGCCCAGGGCCAGCGGCACCCGGATCTGGCGGCCCACATGGGCCTGGCCCTCGATGTCCTCGGGCTGGCAGGGGGCCTCCACGAAGTAGGGGCGGTACGGCATCAGGCGGTCGACCAGCTGGATGGCCTCCTGCGCCGTGAACTTCCAGTGCAGGTCCACCATGAGCTCGGCCTGCGGGCCCAGGCCCTCGCGCAGCACGCGCATCTCCTCGACGATGCCGTCGAAGGACACCGCCGTGTGGTACTTGAAGGCATTGAAGCCGCGCGCCTGGAAGGACCGGGCCATGGCCAGGCGGTCGTCCAGCGTGGCGCCGGGCAGGCCGGACACGTAGACCGGCACCGTTTCCTGGCGCTGGCCACCCAGCAGCTTGACCACCGGCTGGCCCACCAGCTTGCCGAACAGGTCCCAGACCGCGATGTCCACGCCCGCGATCGAGTCGACGTAGTAGCCGCCGAAGAAGCCGCGCACGCGCATCAGGTCGTACAGGTCCTCCTGGATCACCACCGCATCACGCGGGTCGCGGCCGATGATGACCGGGCCCAGGACGTCGTCGATGATGCTGGTCACCGCCTCGGGGGCGACGATGCCGTAGGTCTCGCCCCAGCCGACGGTGCCGTCCTCGGCCGTGATCTTGACCAGCACCGACATGTCGCTGTCGGGGTAGATGGACCGGTTGCCCTTGCGGATCAGGTAGCCGCGTTCGTTGATGCGCTCGCCCGGCCCCAGGGGTCCCAGGTACGGGACGGCGCGGGGGATGGAGATGATGAAGGTCTCGACCTTCTGGATGCGGGGACAGTCGTTCATGGCGGAAGTCAGGACAGGCGCAGCCCGTCGGGTTGGAAAAGGTGGCCGGCAGCCGGATCGAAGTGCAGGCCGATGCGGGCGCCCACCTGGAGGGGGGAGTCCTCGGTGAGGCGGGCGATCAGGTTCTGGCCGGCAACGCGGACGTGGAAGTAGGTTTCACCGCCCAGGCGCTCGGCCACCACGACCTCGCCCTGCCAGGCGCCCTGCCCCGCGGGCAGGACGGCCAGGTGCTCGGGGCGCACGCCCAGGGTCAGCTGCGCGCCGGCCGCGGGCGCCGTGGCGCAGGCCACCTGCGCGCGGCTGCCGTCGGCCAGGCTCACGTGGACCTGCCCGCCCTCGCACTGGCTCACGCTGACGGGCAGGAAGTTCATCTTGGGTGAACCGATGAAGCCCGCCACGAAGCGGTTGGCCGGGCGCGCGTACAGGTCCATCGGGCGGCCCACCTGCTCGATGCGGCCGTCACGCAGCACCACGATCTTGTCGGCCAGCGTCATCGCCTCGACCTGGTCGTGCGTGACATAGACCACCGTGGTGTTCAACTGCGCCTTGATGCGCGCGAGCTCCACGCGCATCTCCACCCGCAGGGCGGCATCCAGGTTGGACAGCGGCTCGTCGAACAGGAACATGCGGGGCTGCCGGACGATGGCGCGGCCGATGGCCACGCGCTGGCGCTGCCCGCCCGACAGGTCCTTGGGGCGCCGCTGCAGCAGGTGCTCGATCTGCAGCGTCCGGGCGGCCTCGGCCACCTTGGCATCGATCTCCGCGCGCGGCGCCTTGGCGATCTTCAGGCCGAAGCCCATGTTCTCGGCCACCGTCATGTGCGGGTACAGGGCATAGGACTGGAACACCATCGCGATGCCCCGCTGCGCGGGCTGCTGGTCGGTGACGTCCTGCCCGTCGATGCGGATGCGGCCCGCCGAACACTCCTCCAGGCCGGCGATCATGCGCAGCAAGGTGGACTTGCCGCAGCCCGAGGGGCCGACGAACACGCAGAACTCGCCGTGTCCGACCGTCAGGTCCACACCGTGGATGACCGTGGTATCCGCAAACGTCTTGGTGATACCGGTGAGCTCAAGCTGCGCCATGCGAGGCGTCCTCCTGGATGATGTGGGCGATGTGGTGGGGGGCGAGCAGCAGGTCGTGCAGGTCGCCCATGAAGGCCGCCAGGTCCTGGCGGTCCTGGGCATCCAGGCGGGGGCCGGGCGTGCGCTGCCCCGCGTGATCGATGAGGCCCCGCTGCAGGAGCACCTCCTTGGTCAGTGCCCACCGGAACACGGCCTGGATGTTGAGCACCGGCAGCATGCGGGTGAACAGCGCACGCACCGTGTCGTGGTCACCGCGGCGGTGCGCGGCGAACAGGGCCACGTGCACCTCGGCCAGTTCGATGGCGGGCATGGTCCCGCAGGCACCACGGCGAAGTTCGTCGGTGATGTAGCGTCCCCCGGCGCCGCCGAGCACCCCCTGCAGGGTGTCCGGGGCCTGGGCCAGGACCGCCGTCAGGCGCTGGCCGCTGGGCAGGGCCTCCTCCTTGATGTAGCGGATGGCAGGCACGGCCCGCAGGACGGCCAGCAGCACCTCCGGGTCCAGCCCCGCGCCCACGGGCGGCGGGACGTTCTGGAGCATCAGCGGCACGCCGGGCACCTGGGCCGCCAGCTCGCTGAAGTAGGCGGCCTGGCCGGCGGCATCGGGCCGGTCGGGCGGCGCGGCGACCATCAGGGCGGCAGCGCCCGCCTCGGCCGCGCTTCGCGCCAGCCGCACGGTGGTGGCCAGGTCGCCGCTGGAAGCGCCCGCCACGACGGGGACGCGGCCGGCGACCTCGGCCAGCACCAGGCGCGTGAGGTCCATGCGCTCGGCTTCACTGAGGTGGGCGAACTCGCTGGCCACGCCCGGAAAGGTCATGCCGTCCACGCCGCAGCGGATCAGGTAGCGCACCAGACGGCGCAGGGACACCGTGTCGGGGCGGCCCTGCGCGTCGAAGGGGGTGGGCAGCACCGGGAACACGCCGGCGATGTCTCGGGAGGGGGAAGTGGTCATGGGGCAGGGGTTGTCATTCGTCAGCGAAGCGCAGGGGCTCGCGCCCCCACCAGCCGCGCACCTTCGGCGAGACCAGGGCGGAGGGCGCCAGCGAGGTGAGGCCGCCGTCCACGGGCAGGTCCACCCCGGTGACGAAGGCGGCCTCGTCGGAAGCCAGGTAGACGGCGGCGAGGGCCACGTCGTCGGGCACGCCGGCGCGCCCCACGGGATAGGCCTCGGCATCGAGCCGCAGGTCGGCCTCGGAGCGGCCCACCAGGGTCCGCTCATTGAGGATGAGGCCGGGGGAAATGGCGTTGCAGCGGATTCCCAGCGGGCCGTACTCCACCGCCAGCTGCTTGGTGAACGCATGGATGCCGCCCTTGGCGGCGGTGTAGGCGGCCAGCTTCGGGTTGGCGACGATCTGGTTGACCGAGCAGAGATTCACGATGCTGCCGCTGCGGGCTTCGCGCATGGGCCGGAGCACGGCACGGCAGGCGCGGAACACCGCCGACAGCGCCGAGTCGATGGTGTTCTCCCAGTCCTCGTCGCTGCACTCGTGGGCCGGGCGCTCGGTGTACGCCACCGCGTTGTTCACCAGGATGTCCACGCGCCCGTGGCGGGCCAGCGTGCGCGCCACCAGGGCGTCCCAGGCCCCGCGCTCGCACACGTCGAACACCTCGACCTCATGGCCCGGCAGCTCCCCGCGCAGCGAGGCGGCCGCATCCGTGTCGCGCTCCAGCGCGATCACCCGCGCCCCCTGGGCCGCGAAGTGGAGGGCAATGGCGCGGCCGATTCCGCGCCCTGCGCCGCTGATCAGCGCAACCTTGTTGGCAAGCCGGTTCATGATTTCACCGCCCCGGCCGTCAGGCCCTGGATGAAGAAGCGTTGCAGGAAGGCGAAGCCGATCACGACCGGCAGCGAGCTCACGATGGAGGCCGCCATGGCGCCGCCCCAGTCGCTGCGGCTCTCGCCGATGTAGTTGAGCAGCAGGCCGGGGCCGACGGTGCGCAGCTCGGGCTTGGTCACCAGCGTGAGCGAGAACAGCAGGTCGTTCCAGGCCCACATGAAGGAGTACAGGCCGACGGTCACCAGGGCCGGCATGGCCAAGGGGAGCACGATGCGGTGCAGGATGTACAGCTCACCCGCCCCATCCGCGCGCGCCGCCTCGATGATCTCCGAGGGAATGTTCACGAAGTAGCTGTAGAGCATGTAGGTGCCGCTGGGCAGGGCCAGGATGATGTAGGCGATCACCAGGCCCAGCCGGGTGTTCAGCAAGCCCGCCCACTGCAGCATGGGATACAGGCTGATGAGCATCATCGCGAAGGGGAACATCTGGGCCGACAGCATGAGGAACATCAGCGGCTTGCGGCCGCGATAGCGGAACTTGGCGAAGCTGTAGGCGGCGTAGGTGGCCAGCGTCACGGTCAGGATCGCGCCGCCGCCGGCCGTGATCAGGCTGTTCTGGAGCTGGTCCAGCATCTCGCCGCGGGTGAAGAGCGAGGCGTAGGACTGCAGGGTCGGTGCGTCGGGCCACAGCGTGGGGAAGCGCACGAAGATCTCGGACTCCGGCTTGATGGACGTCAGCGCCATCCACCCCAGGGGCAGGAACAGGAAGGAAGCGAGCAGGGCAAAGGCCAGCCAGAAGACCAGTCGCTGGCCCGGTGAATGCAGGTGAAGCATGGATCAGCCCTCGCGCTTGAAGAGGATGCGCAGGTAGAACACGGTGGGAATGGCGATGGTCACGAACCAGATGACACCCACGGCGCAGGCGGTGCCCATGTCCCAGTTCTGGAAGGCCTGCTTGTAGACCTCCACCGACAGCATGGTCGTGGCCTTGATCGGGCCGCCCTGGGTGAGGGCGTAGATCACGTCGAAGGCCTGCAGGTTGCCCATGGCGCCCAGGATGGTCACGATGATCATGGTGGGGGCCAGGTGGGGCAGCACCACGTGGCGCAGCACGCCCCAGTTGTGGCAGCCGTCCACCCGCGCGGCGTCCACCTGGTCCTGGGACACGCCTTGCAGGCCGGCCAGGAAGAAGGCCATGAACAGCGGGACCGACAGCCAGGCCTTGGTGACGATCACCGCGGCCATGGCGCCGCGCTCCTCGGCCAGCCAGGTGATGGGCTGGGCGATCAGGCCCGCCTTGAGCAGCAGCGCGTTCAGCACGCCGTACTGGCCGTTGAAGATCCAGGCCGCCAGGAAGGCCGTCACCGTGGACGGCAGCACCCAGGGCAGCAGCGAGGCCGCGCGCACGAAGCCGCGCCCGCGGAACGGCTGGTTCATCATCAGGGCCCAGGCCAGGCCGAGGACGAAGGTCACGGCCGTCGTGCAGACGACGAACACCAGGGTGTTGAACCAGACCGTCGCCATGCCCGGGTCGGACAGCAGCCTCGCGAAGTTGGCCAGGCCGGCGAAGGCCGGCTGGTCCATCTCGATCGTGTACTTGTACAGCGACAAGCGCAGCGACTGCAGGAACGGCAGGAGGATGACCACGCTGAACGCGATCAGCGCGGGCACCAGCAGCAGGAAGCCGGTGCGGCGCTCCTGGGCCTTGAGGCCGCCCCGGCGGCCAGGGGAAACGAAGGTCTGGTTCACTGGGGCACCGGTCAGGACTTGGGCAGTTCGGCCATCTTGGCTTCGAGGCGCTTGCCCATGCTCTCGATGGCGGCCTGGGCCGTCTTCTGGCCCAGCAGCGCGCCTTGCACCTCCTCGCCCACGATGGTGGTGAGGTCGGCGGAGTTCGACCACATGGAGATCTCGTCACGCTCGGCGGAAGCGGCGGCCTTGGTCCAGGCAGAGACATACGGGTCGTTGGCCAGCTGCGCCAGGGCGGTGTTGGTGACGGGGAACAGGCCCTGGTCCTTGAAGTAGGCCAGCTGGCTCGCGTCGTTGAGCGCCAGGTGGCTGGCGAAGCGGCCCTGCGGGGATTGCGCGTTCAGGCCCTTCGGGTCGCCGAACATGGTCAGCAGGTGGCCCCAGGCGAAGGACTGCGGCACGTCGCCCGCGCGCACCACCGGGGTGGCCATGGCGATCACGTTGGCGTCGAACTCCGCGCCCTTGCCCGAGTTGTTCCGCGCGAAGCCGCGCGCCAAGGGCGCGTCCTGGTAGAAGCCGGTCTGGTTCTGCGCGTACATGCGGCGGGCATCGGGCCGGTCGATGTCCTTGGCCGCCAGGCCGTCCTTGACCAGGTCGGCCATGAAGGACAGCGCCCGCACGCCTGCCGCGCTGTTGACCAGGACCTTGCCCTTGTCGTCGAACAGCTGGCCGCCAAAGGTCCACAGCCAGACCTGGAAGTCCGGGCTGAGCGAGTTGTTGTTCTTGGTCGTCATCGCGTAGGGCACGCTCTGCGGCTGGGTGCGCTTGATGGCCTTGAGCGCCTCCACGAAGGCATCGATCGTCCGGGGCGGCTGCGACACGCCGGCGGCCTTGAGCACGCTGGCGTTGGCCACCATGCCGATGGAGCCGGCCGTCCAGGGCAGGCCCAGCTGCTTGCCGCGGTACTCGCCCAGCTTGAGCACACCGGGGTTGATCAGCTTCGCCAGGTTCGCCTTGCCGTAGACGTCGTTGAGGTCGACCATCTTGCCGGTCGCGCCGAACTGGGGCAGCCAGCGCTCGGCCAGCTGCACCACGTCCAGCGGCTGGCCGGAACGCAGGCGCAGCAGGATGTTCTGCTGCATCTGGGCCCAGGGGAAGCCGACCACGTCCAGCTTCACGTCCGCATGGGCCTTGCGGTAGGCGTCGAACATCGCGGTCAGCGTGGGCTTGCTGGCCGCCTCGTCCTGGGACCAGCCGACATAGGTCAGCGTGCGCGATTGCGCCAGCACAGGACCGGCGCCGAGGACCGATGTGGCGGCCAGGGATTGGGTGAAGAGTCGTCGAGTGATCATGCGAGGTCTCCTGAGTATTGTTCCGATCAATGGAACTTTGTGGGGCGAGCGGATTCTTCATCGGCCGATGAGTTCCATCTATCGGGATAAACCCTCGAACTTTTTCCCCTGGACTTTCAGTGACAATCAGAACCCAGTCGCCTTTGCGGCGTTTTCAACCAATAGGTTTCTTTGAATGGAACTCGTGGACACCAGCACGTCGACAGCCCACGCGGCCGAGCCGGTCGCGGCTGCGGGCGTGGGGGTGCTGGAAAAGGCCATGGGCCTGCTGAACATCGTGTCGGGCGCGCCGGCGCCGCTGACCTTCACCGAGCTGCTCAGGACCAGCGGATTTCCCAAGGCCACGCTGCACCGCATCCTGGCCACGCTCATGCGCGAGGGTCTGCTGCGCCACGACCCGTACACCCGCACCTACCGCCTGGGCTTCCGGCTGCTGGAGCTGGCCCACGAGGTGTGGAGTGACTTCGACCTGCGGCTGGCGGCCCAGGACGAGATGGTCCGGCTGCGCGACGCCCTGGGCGAGACCGTGCAGCTGGTGGTGCCCGACGGCGACAGCCTGGTGCTCATCGCCTCGGAGGAAGCCGGACGCGGCAGCCAGCCGGTGTCCAAGGTGGGGATGCGGCTGCCCCTGCATGCGAGCGCGGCGGGCAAGATCATCGTGGCCTACCTGGACGCCGGCCGCCAGGCCGAGCTGCTGGGCCCGCTGGATCACTGGCGCAGCGAGCTGGACCTGCTGCGCGCGCGCGGCTACGCGATCGACGACCGCTCCCAAGCCGAGGGCCTGGTGGGCGTGGCAGCCCCCATCTTCGACATCGAAGGCCGCCCGGTCGGCGCGGTCAGCGTCAGCGCGCGGGCCGACCGCGTCAGCGCCGCGCAGGCGCACAGCCTGTCACCCACGCTGATCGGCGCGGCGCGGCGCATCTCCCACAACGCCGGCGGGCAGTTCATGTCCATCGAGCCGCGCGACGTGCCGCTGGAAAGCGTGGACCTGGGGGTCGAATGCGTCAGCGAGAGCCACTCGCTGCTCGGCGAAGGGCCCATGTGGTCGCCGCGTGACGGCGCGCTGTACTGGGTCGACATCCTCACGCCCGCCATCCACCGCTTCGACACCGCCACCGGGACCGATACCGAGACCAAGCTGGGCTCCATGGTCAGCCTGGTGATCCCCAAGGCCACCGGCGGGCTGCTGGTCGCCACCCCGGGCGGGCTCATGACCTACGACGGCGACAGCAAGCGCCTGCAGGCGTTCTGCCATCCCGAGGCCGAGCGGCCCGGCAACCGCTACAACGACGGCAAGTGCGACCGCATGGGCCGCCTGTGGGTGGGAACGCTGGACATGGGCACGGCTGCCAACCGGGGCAACCTGTTCCGCGTCGAGGCCGACGGCGCGTGGAAGAAGATGGACAGCGGCTTCACCGTGGCCAACGGCATGGGCTGGAGCCCGGACAACCGGCGCATGTACTTCACCGACTCCATGCGCCGCACGGTCTACGCCTACGATTTCGACCTGCGCTCGGGCGAGATCGCGAACCGCCGGCCGCTGATCACCCTGGACGCCACCGACGGCACCCCCGACGGCCTGACGGTGGACGAGGACGGCTGCATCTGGGTCGCCATCTGGGACGCCTGGCGCGTCTCCCGCTACTCGCCCGACGGGCAGGAAATGCTGCGCATCAAGATGCCCGTCCCGCGCCCGACGAGCTGCTGCTTCGGCGGCGAGAACCTGGACACGCTCTACGTGACCAGCGCCTCGGTGCGGCTCAATGCCGACGTGCTGGCGGCGGCGCCGCTGTCGGGCTCGCTCTTCGCGGTCCGCGTGCCGGGCGTGCGGGGGCTGCCGGAGACGATCTTTTCGGGCTGATGCGCACCGGGCGGCGGGTTCGTCCAGGCTGGAGGGCGGCCCCGCCGCAGGGCCGCCCTGGCCTTCAGCCGATCGCCATCAGGGAGGCATTGCCCCCGGCCGCCGCCGTGTTGACGCTCAGCGCGCGCTCGATCACCAGGCGCTCCAGCGGCACGGCCGCATCGCCCGGCGCCAGGCGCTCGACGCACACCACCGGTCCCTCGCGCCGTGACAGCAGGTTCTGCACCCGCACGAGGTCGTCCTGCGAGCCGTGCAGCAGCACACCATCGAAGGCCACGCCCGGCGCCATCCAGTCGCTCACCAACGCCACCTGGGCCTGCACCGGCGCCGGCAGGTGGTCCAGCAGCACACGCGCATGTGCCGGCCAGATCGCCCGGCCGCCCACGGCGAGCACCGCCGCCAGCTGCACGAGATGGTCGGCATCGCTCTCGGCCAGGCACAGCACGCGGGCGCGCGGCGCCAGGCTGTAGACGTTGCGCTCGCCCGTGGGGCCGGGCAGCAGGACGGAGGCACCGGCACGCGAACCTGATGCCATGCGCTCGCAGACGAGGGCCAGGCCGGACACATCGCCGGGTTGGCGTCGCGCCCAGGCGACCAGGGCCTGCAACGGTTCGCTCATCGTGCGCGGCCCCACGCCCTCGCCACCGCCCTGCCCTTCCACCGCACGCGCCAGCACATCGTCCGGGCGCGCGGACAGCAGCCGGTACAGGTACAGCGGGCCGCCTGCCTTGGGTCCGGTCCCCGACAGCCCCTCTCCCCCAAACGGCTGCACGCCCACCACCGCACCGACCATGTTGCGGTTCACGTACAGGTTGCCGACGTGCGCGCCCGCGACCACCTTGGCGATGGTCTCGTCGATGCGCGTGTGAAGGCCCAGGGTCAGGCCGTAGCCCGTGCCATTGACCTGCGCCAGCAGGCCGTCGAGGGCCTCGCGGCGGAAGCGCACGAAGTGCAGCACCGGGCCGAACACCTCGCGCTGCAGCTCGGCGAGGCTGTCGATCTCGATCAGCGTGGGCAGGACGAAGGTGCCCTGCGCCAGCGGGTGCTCGCTGCGCCCCGCCACCTGGTGCACCCGGCGGCCCTTGGCGCGCAGGGCGTCGATGTGGCGCTGGATGCCCGCCCGGGCCTCCTCGTCGATCACCGGCCCGACGTCGATCGCCAGCCGGTCCGGGCTGCCCACGCGCAGTTCGGCCATGGCTCCCAGCAACATCTCCAGCACGCGGTCGGCCGCCTCCTCCTGCACGCACAGCACGCGCAGCGCCGAGCAGCGCTGGCCGGCACTGTCGAAGGCCGAGGCGAGCACGTCGCCCACCACCTGCTCGACGAGCGCCGAGGAGTCCACGATCATGGCGTTCTGGCCACCGGTCTCGGCGATCAGCGGGATGGCGCGGCCATGGACATCCACACGGCCCGCGACGCTGCGCTGCAGGAGCCGGGCTACCTCGGTCGAACCCGTGAACAGCACGCCCTGCACGCGCGCATCGGCCACCAGCCGCGCGCCCACCACCGCGCCTTCACCGGGCAGCAACTGCACCGCGCTGCGCGGCACGCCCGCGGCCCACAGGGCGCGCACGCCCTCGGCGGCGATCAGCGGCGTCTGCTCGGCGGGCTTGGCCAGCACCACGTTGCCCGCAGCGAGGGCGGCTGCCACCTGGCCCATGAAGATCGCCAGCGGGAAGTTCCACGGGCTGATGCACACCACCGGGCCCAGCGGCCGGTGCGTGGCGTTGTCGAACTGCATGCGCACCTGGCGGGCGTAGTACCGCAGGAAGTCCACCGCCTCACGTACCTCGGCCACCGCGTTGGAGGCGGTCTTGCCGGCCTCGCGGATCAACAGCGCCATCAGGCGCGGCATGTCGGCCTCCAGCTGGTCGGCGGCGGCCTCGAGCAGGCGGGCGCGCTCGGCGGGCGGCGTGGCGGCCCACGCCGCAGCGCCCTCAGCGGCGGCCTGCAGGGCCTGCTCGACGTCGTCCAGCGTGGCCTCGCGCACGCGGCCCACGGCATCGAGGTGGTTCGCGGGGTTCAGCACGGCGACGCCGGGGGCATCCGCTGCCGCCCCGGCACCCTCATGCGCGAGCAGGGGACCGGCCGACACGCCCTGCTGCACGCTGGCGCGGAACGTCTCACCCAGTTGCGCCAGCACCGACTCGTTGACCAGGTTCACGCCGCGCGAGTTCGCCCGGGTCGGGCCGTACAGGTCCCGCGGCAGCGGGATCGCCGGATGCGGCTGGCCCAGCGCGCCCTCCTCGCGCGCCAGCCCCTCGATCACCTCCACGGGATCGCGCACCAGGTCCTCCAGCGCCAGGGTCTGGTCGGCGATGCGGTTCACGAACGAGGTGTTGGCGCCGTTCTCCAGCAGCCGGCGCACCAGGTAGGCCAGCAGGGTCTCGTGCGTGCCCACCGGCGCGTAGATGCGGCAGGGCCGGCCCAGCGTGCCGGGGCCCGTGCCCACCACCTGCTCGTACAGCGGCTCGCCCATGCCGTGCAGGCACTGGAACTCGTACTGCTGCGGGTGCCAGGTGGCCGGGTCGGCCAGCTCGTGGATGGCGGCCACCGTGTGGGCGTTGTGCGTGGCGAACTGCGGGTACACCGCATCCGGCGCCGCCAGCAGCTGGCGCGCGCAGGCGATGTACGAGGCATCGGTGTAGGGCTTGCGCGTGTACACCGGGTAGCCGTCCTGGCCGTCGAGCTGCGCGCGCTTGATCTCGCTGTCCCAGTACGCGCCCTTGACCAGGCGGATCATCAGCCGGCGCTGGCTGCGGCGGGCCAGGTCCACCACGAAGTCGATCACGAAGGGGCAGCGCTTCTGGTAGGCCTGGATCACGAAGCCCAGGCCCTGCCATCCCTGGAGTTGCGGCTCCTGGGCCAGGCGTTCCAGCAGGTCCAGCGAGAGCTCGAGCCGGTCGGCTTCCTCGGCGTCGATGTTCAGGCCGATGTCGTAGCGCTTGGCCAGCGCGCAAAGGCGCACCAGCACCGGGTACAGCTCGCCCATCACCCGGTCCTGCTGCGACCGGCTGTAGCGCGGGTGCAGGGCCGACAGCTTGATGGAGATGCCCGGCCCGCCGAAGATGCCGCGACCGTTGGAGGCCTTGCCGATGGCGTGGATGGCGGTCTCGTAATCGCGCAGGTAGCGCGCAGCGTCGTGGGCCGTCATCGCGGCCTCGCCCAGCATGTCGAAGGAGTAGCGGAAGCCCGCCTGCTCGCGCGGCGCGGCGTGGGCCAGGGCGTCGGCGATGGTCTCGCCCGTGACGAACTGCTCGCCCATCATGCGCATGGCCATGTCCACGCCCTTGCGGATCAGGGGTTCACCGCCCAGGCTCACCAGGCGGCCCAGCGACGCGGTCAGGCCCGACTCGCTGTGCGTGGACACCAGCTTGCCGGTGATCAGCAGGCCCCAGGTGGCGGCGTTGACGAACAGCGAGGGACTGCGGCCCAGGTGCGTCTGCCACTGGCCCTGGGCGATCTTGTCGCGAATGAGGGCATCACGCGTGGCGGCATCGGGAATGCGCAGCAGCGCCTCGGCCAGGCACATCAGGGCCACGCCCTCCTGCGAGGACAGGGCGTACTCCTGCAGCAGGTTCTGCACGATGCCGGCGCGCCCGGTGCCGGCCTTGCGCTGGCGCAGCCCCTGGGCCAGGCGCAGGGCCAGGGCCTGGCTGCTGCGGGCCAGCGCCGGCGACAGGCGCGCGCCCGCCAGCACGGACGCGACGGCCTGCGGCTCGGGCAGGCGCCAGGCCGCGGTGATGGCCTGGCGCAGCGGCGAAGGCGCCGGCACGGCGGGGCCGGCGAACTGGGCGAAGGCGGGGGTCAGGGCGATGTCGTTCGGATTCATGGGTTTTCGGCGAAACGCGTTGGATTACCGCGATGCTCCGGATTCGACGCAGAATTTTTCTTTGTTTTTTTGTGACTTCAACGAATAATTCACCAAACATGCCTTCCCTCGACGACCTCGACCGCACCGACCGCCGCATCCTGCAGCACCTGCAGGAGGACGGCCGCATCGCCAACCTCAAGCTGGCCGAGGCCGTGTCCCTGTCACCGACCGCGGTGCTCGCGCGGGTGCAGCGGCTCACGCGCGAGGGCTACATCCTGGGCTACGAGGCCAAGCTGGACCCCAAGCGGCTCGGCGCGGGGATGCTGGTGTTCGTGGAGGTGCTGCTCGATCGCACCACGCCCAACGTGTTCGAGCAGTTCAAGGCGGCGGTGCAGGTGCACCCCGAGATCCTGGAGTGCCACATGGTGGCCGGCGGCTTCGACTACCTGCTCAAGACACGGGCGGCGGACATGGAGGCCTACCGCCGCTTCGCGGGGTCGGTGCTGTGGCAGCTGCCCGGCGTGCGCGAGACGCGCACCTACGCGGTGATGGAGGAAGTCAAGCACTCCACCCGCCTGCACATTCCCTAGGCCGGTCGGCCGAGGGGCCCATGCGCATCGCCGATACATCTGGTTACATTTAGCGGATGAACCCATTCATCCGTTGTGCCGGCGCGTTGGCCGTGGCCGCGTGCTCCACCCTCACCCTGCCGGCCTGGGGCCAGTCCTGCGCGGACCTGCCGCACCCGCGCTCGGTGGCGGATTCCGAGGGCTGCCTGGCGGTGGTGCCGGTGAGCGACTCGCCGGGCCCGCGCCGCGTGGTGGTGGCGATGCTGCACGGCGATGGACGGGGCAGCATGGAGACGCGTCAGGTCGATCGCTGGACCGGCATCGGCCAGTCGCTTTCGGGCGCGGGCCGGGTGGTGGTGTTCCTGGTGCGCCCGGGCTATCGCTCCCCGGCGGGTGACTCCAGCGGCTGGGCCAACCCGAATGACGACGACTACACGCCGAAGAACGTCGACCGCGTGGCCCAGGCGCTGCGCAACCTGCGCACCACCTACCAGGCGGACAAGGTGGTGCTGGTGGGCCACTCGGGCGGCGCCGCGACCTCGGCGCTCGTGCTGGGCCGCCACCCCGATGCCGCCGACGGCGCGGTGCTCCTGGGCTGCCCGTGCGACGTGCCGCCCTGGCGCGAGCACCGCAACAGCCAGCGCGGCGGCGGCGGCGCCTGGGGCAAGAGCCTGAACCCGCTGGACGCGGTCGCGGGCATCCGTGCCGGCACGCCGGTGCACGTGGCCACCGGGGCGCAGGACGACAACACGCTGCCGATGTTCGGCCAGCGCTGGGTGGAAACCGCCGCCGCGCGCGGCGTGGCGGCGAAGTTCGAATCGGTGCCGGGGCGCGACCACGGCTCCATCCAGGCCTGGCCGCAGATCGGCAAGCGCCTGGGCGAGGTGCTGGAGGCGCTGCGCTGAGCCGGCGGCGCGGAGGGCTCAGCCGCCTTCGCGATACATCGTGAACCGCGCCGCCCGGCGCTGGATCTTCCAGCCCTGGGGGGTGCGCACGAACCAGTCGTCGATCTCGCCGACCTGCTGCATCGCCTCGGCCTTGCGGCCCTTGGGCGTGAGTTCCTCGCTGCGCCGCGAGGTCCACAGGATCACCACGCAGCGCGATCGCGCCGCGGTGCCCGAATCCACCGTGACCTGGTGGTTGCACACGATGTGCTGCGTCAGCCGCTCGGGGTCCTTGGCCGCATAGGAGGCGTGGATCGCCTCAGGGCCGATCAGCGGCGTGCCGCCCGGCCGCACCAGTTCGCCGTCGTCGGCGAACAGCGCCGCGAGGGCGCGGTAGTCCTGCTGGTCCACCGCGCGCGCGGCGTCCAGCACGATGTCGCGGCAGGCCTTCTCGGCCTGCAGGCGTTCGGTCTCGGTCATGGGAAGACGGGGTTGCGCCAATCGGCGTGGTTCAAGCAGCCTGCGACAGCCACCGCGCCATCATCGCCGCGAACTCGCGGGGGCGCTCCATGGGCGCCATGTGGCCGGCGTCCTCGACGATCTCCATGACCGAGTTCGGCGCCAGCGCGTGCATGGCCTCGTGCTGCGCCACGTTGGCCCAGCTGTCCTGGCGGCCGCAGGCAATGACGGTGGGCATGGCCAGCGATTGCAGCACGCCCGTGGCGTCGGGTCGGTGGATCAGGGCGTGGATCTGCGCGGCGAAGATGTCCGCCGTCTTGCGCTCGAACATGCGCAGGATGTCCTCGATGAGGGCTGCGTCGTCCAGCCGCGCCGGGTGCACCATGCCCTTGACCCACTCGGAAGCCATGGCCCGCACGCCCTGCGTCCGCGCAGTCTGGAGCAGGGCCTGGCGCTTGGCCACTTCCTGCTGCCCCGCCTCGCCCGCGGCCAGCGGCTTGAAGCCGGTGTCCAGCAGGGCCAGGCGCTCCACGCGCTGCGGCGCCAGCCGGGCCACTTCCAGCGCCACGCGGGCGCCCATGGAGTGGCCGGCCAGGGCAAAGGTGGGCGGCGCCTGCGCGAGCAGGCGCTGCGCCATCACCGTCAGGCTGTCGGCATCCCCGTGGTCCACGACCAGGCAGCGCACGCCCGGGGGCAGGTGGGGGTACAGGGGCTCCCACACCGCCGCATCGCACATGAGGCCGGGAACGAGGACGAGCGAGGCAGGCAGGGTCATGCGGGCGGGCGGGTTGCGTGGCTTACTTGGTCTTGCCGGGGTCCTTGACGTCCTTGACCGTCATGAACTCCATGTTCCACAGCTGGCCGTCCTTCTTCTCGACGCGGCGCACGTACACGTTCTGCACGATGTCGCGGGTCTGCGCGTCAATGAAGATCGGGCCGCGCGGGCTCTCGAACACCTGGCCCTTCATGGCCGCCAGCAGGGCGTCGCCGCCGGCGCCGTTGGTCTTCTTGGCCGCTTCCAGGATCACGCGCATGCCGTCATAGCCGCCCACGGCCATGAAGTTGGGGCGCAGGCCGTTGTTGGCCTTCTGGAAGGCCTCCACGAACTTCTTGTTCAGGGGCGAGTTGTGGGCGGCGGAGTAGTGGTGCGAGCTGACCACGCCCACGGCCACGTCGCCCATGGAGTTGAGGATGTCGTCGTCGGTCACCGAGCCTTCGGCGATCAGCTTGATGCCGGCCTTGTCCAGGCCGCGCTCGCTGAACTGCTTCATCAGCGCCGAGCCCGCGCCCGAAGGCACGAAGGCGAACAGCGCGTCGGGCTTGGCGTCACGCACCTTCTGCAGGAAGGGCGCGAAGTCCGGGTTGCGCAGGGGCACGCGCAGGGTCTCGACCACCTCGCCGCCATTGAGCTTGAAACGCTCGGTGAAGTACTTCTCCGAATCCACGCCCGGGCCGTAGTCGGTCACCAGGCTGACCACCTTCTTGATGCCGTTCTTGGTGGCCCACTCGGCCAGCGTGGTCACCACCTGCGCGGCGGTGAAGCTGGTGCGCACGATGTAGGGCGAGGCCTCGGTGATGCTGGAGGTGGCCGCGGCCATCACCACCATCGGGGTCTTGGATTGCGTGGCGATCGGGGCCGTGGTGAAGGCCAGCGGCGTCAGGCCGAAACCGGCCAGCACCTGCACCTTGTCGTTGACGATCAGTTCCTGCGCCAGGCGCTTGGTCACGTCGGGCGTGCCGGTGTCGTCCTTGACGATGACCTGCACCTTCTTGCCCGCCACCTTGTCGCCGTTCTGCGCGAGGTACAGCTTCACGGCCGCGTCGATCTGCTTGCCCGTGGAGGCGAAGGGACCCGTCATGGGCAGCACCAGGCCGATCTTGAAGGTGTCGGCCTGGGCGCTGGCATGGCCGGCGGCGGCCACGAGGGAGGCGGCCGCAACGGCGCGCAGGAAGATGCGTTTTTGCATGTGAAGTCTCCGAGGGAATGGACCGTGACCGGGCGGTCATTTTTTGGACGGGTCATCATAGCGACACGCACCAATTTCCGACCCCAGCCCATCCTAGGGAAAACGCGCATCGGCGCTGTTTCCCGCGCTGCGGGGCGTTACTGCACCTGCGCGCCCGACTCCTTGACGGCGCGCTTCCAGTGCTCGATCTCGCGGCGGATCGCCTGGGCGAACTCCTGGGGCGGCAACGCGAGCACGTCCATCGACTGTTGCTCCAGTTGCGCACGCACGGCCGGGTCGCTCAACACCTTCACGATGTCGGCATGCAGCGCCTGCTGCAGCGCGGGCGGTACGCCGGCCGGGGCCACGAACCCGAAGATGCCGTCGTAGCCCAGGCCCTTGAAGCTCTCCTCGAGCGTGGGCGTCTCGGGAAACTGCCGGTTGCGGCGCGGATCGGCCACCGCCAGCAGCCGCAGGTTGCCGGCCTTGATGTGGGGCACCGCGGACTCCAGCACCACGAAGGCAGCCTGCACCCGCCCGGGCAGCAGTTCGCGGTAGGCGCTGGCGCTGCCGGCGAAGGGCACATGCACCACCTGGATACCGGCGCGCTTGCGCAGCAACTCGCCCGTGATGTGACCGCCCGTACCGATGCCCAGCGAGGCCCAGGAGATGCTGCCGGGTTTCGCACGCGCGAGCTGCACGAATTCGGGAACGCTCGACACGCCCAGCGAGGGGTGGGCGACCAGGGCCACGGTGACGCTGCCCACCTGCGTGATGGGCGTGAGGTCACGCAAGGTGTCGTAGGGCAGGTCGTCACGCAGGCTGGGGTTGATGGTCAGCGAGTTGATGGCCAGCCCCAGGGTATGGCCATCCGGCGCGGCCTGCGCCACCGCCTGCGTGGCGATGATGCTGCCGCCGCCGGGACGGTTCTCGACAACCACCGGCTGGCCCCAGAGCTCGGACAGCTTCTGCGCCAGCGGGCGGATGATGGCATCGGTCGAGCCGCCCGCCTGCTGCGGGGAAATGATCCTCACCGGGCGCACCGGCCGGAAGGCCGCGCCCGATGGCTGCGCGGCGACGGGCCGGGCCAGGAAGGGCAGCGAGGCGCCAGCAAGCGCAGCCAGCACGCCGCGGCGGGTCAGGGAAGAAAGTGTCATGACGGCAATCTCGTGAATCAGGGGCGGGGGCGGCGCTCAGGCCGCGGGCAACATGGGGTGGGGCCAGGCCGGGGCCTGGGCCGCCGCGAAGGAGCCTGCGCTGCGGGCGGCGTGCAGGGCGGCCTGGAAGGCGGGCACGGCCTGCCGGGGCGCATCGCCCAGGGCGCGCACCACGCACACGCCGTCGGCGCCTGCGCGGATGCAGTCGGCCGCCTGGCCGGGCGAGAGGATGCCGCCAATCGCCACGACCGGCGCGCCAGCCCAGCGGGCCCACCAGGCGAGGTTGTCCATGCCCTGGGGCCGCCAGGGCATGTCCTTGGTCACCGTGGGCCACACCGGGCCGCAGGCGATGTAGCGCGGCGCCAGGGCGCGGGCCCGGCACAGCTCCCACAGGCTGTGGGAGCTGATGCCCAGGCCGATGCCGCTGGCGACCAGGGCGCTGCGCGATGGCTCGTCCATCGCCAGCAGGTCCTCCTGCCCCAGGTGCACGCCGGGCGCGCCGAGGGCGGCGGCCTCGCGCCAGTGGTCGTTGATGAACAGCTCGGCCCCGGCCTCACGGGCCAGCGCCACACAGGCCGCGATCTCGCCGCGCAGGCGGTCGGGCCACCGCGCATCCGGCTGCGCCGGCGTCTTCAGGCGCAACTGCACCGTGCGCAGCCCGGCGTCCAGCGCCTCGCGCATGCGGGCGGCGCTGTCCACCAGTCCGTACAGGCCCAGCGACCGGGGGGAACCAGCCGCCCGCGTCACGAAGCGGGGGGCTTCACCCCAGGACAGGCGCGGCAGGCTGGTGCCCGCCGGCAGGCCCTGGGGCGTGGCACCGGGAATGCTGGCCAGCATGGCGGCATCGGCCCCGGTGAAGCCGGCCGCCAGCGCGGCGCGGAACACGCCGGCGAAGGCCTGGGGCGAGACGGCCCCCGGCGGCGCGATCCAGCCACGCGCATGCGCGCTGTCCAGCCAGTGCAGCCGCGTGCCATCGGCCTGCGGCACATCCAGCACGCAGACCGTGCGGTCCGGGCTGACCGCGGGGGCGCTGTCGCCCCGAAGGCCGGCCGCCAGGCCGGGCGCCGTGCGCGGCTCGGACCCCGCCGGCCAGGCCGGCAGCGCGAGGCATGCGTCGTCGAGTCCGTTCATCGCATCACCAACCCGCCATCCACGAACAGCACCTGTCCCGTCATGAAGCCACTCCACTCGCTGGCCAGGAACAGCACCGGCCCGGCCACGTCCTGCGGCTGCGCCAGGCGGCGCAGCGGCGTGGCCGCCATGATCGCCTCGCGAAAACCGGCCCGCGTGTTCTCGCTGCCCTGCGTGGGATAGACCAGGCCGGGGGCCACGCAGTTCACGCGCACGCCCAGCGGCCCCAGCTCGGCGGCCAGGTTGCGGCTGAAGCCCACCAGCGCGGACTTGGCCGTGGCGTAGTCGTGGTACGGCACCAGGGGGTGCTCCACGAGGTTGCTCGCGACGTTCACGATCGCGGCGCCCTGGCGCAGGTGCGGCAGCGCCGCCTGGCAGATGTGGAAGGCGCCGCCCACCGCGCCCTGGAACTGGGCCTGGTAGTCCGCCCAACCCAGCTCTCCGAAGCGCTTGCGCTGCTCCGGGTCGAAGGCATAGGGCGCGAAGGCGTTGTTCACCAGCACGTCCAGCCGGCCGAACTCCGCCACCACCGCCTGCACCAGGCGCTCGCAATCCGCGGGCGAGGTGACATCGGCCTGCAGGGCCAGCCCGTCGCCGCCGGCGGCCTGGCAGTCCCGGGCCACCGCCTGCGCGGTCGCCTCATTGCGCAGGTAGTTCACGGCCACGGCCGCCCCTTCGGCGGCGAACGCGCGGGCGATGGCGGCGCCGATGCCGCGGCCCGCGCCCGTGACCAGCACCACCTTGCCGTCGAACTTCATCGCTTGGCTCCTTGCATGCGGTTCATCGAGGTCCACCCAGGTTCACCGGCCGGGGAGCAGGTCGGTGGCCACCACGTCGGCCATGCGCAGCGGGCGCTGCACCATGCCCAGCTTGCGGTAGATGTCGGCCGCGGCCTGCAGAGAGGGCAGGTCCATCGCGCCCAGGCCGCTCCTTTGCGTCAGCGGCGACACCGACGAGGCATTGCGCAGGCGGATGATCTCCAGGTTGACCGCCGGGTCGCTGCCGTCGATCGCGCGCTTGACCGCCAGCTGCGCGGCCTCCTGCGGGTTGGCGATCATCCAGGCCGAGGCGTTGCGGTAGGCGCGCAGGAAGCGGCGCAGCGCGTCCTTGCGGGACTGGTAGGTTTCCTCACGCACGACGAACAGGTCGCTGGAGACATTGAGCGACTGGCCCACCTCGATCACGTTCACATCCCCCAGGCCGCGGCGGCGGCCCACGGCCAGGCCCGTGTCGGTGGCGGCGGTGGCATCCACCTGCCCCTGCATCAGCGGCGCGAAGTTCAGCAGCCCGGTCACGACGATGGTCACGTCGCTTTCGGACAGGCCGGCCTGGTGCAGCAGCACCAGCAGGTTCTGGCGCGTGCCGCTGGCCAGGCTGTAGACGCCGATGCGCTTGCCCTTGAGGTCCGCGGGCTTGGTGATGCCGCTGGACTTCAGGGCCACCACGTTGAACACGTTCTGCGGGTAGATGTCGTAGATGGCACGCAGCTTCTCGCCCTTGTCCAGGGCGGCGAACAGCGAGCCGGGGTCGGTGAAGGCCACGTCGGCCTGGCCGCTGAGGATGTTGCGGATGGCATCGCCGCCGCCTGCGCCGGGCACGTAGTCCAGCGCGATGCCCTGGGCCTTGTAGAAGCCCTTGTCTTCATCCACCAGCAGCGGCGTCACCTCGGTGATCGGCTTGCTCCAGCCGGCCACGGTCACCTTCTCGAGGCGCGCGGGCGCCTGCGCGGCGCCGAGCGCGGGCATCGCGGCCAGAGCCGCCAGCAGGGTGCGTCGGGGGATCATCATCGTCATGTCCAGGGTCCTTGGGTTGTCAGTCGATCAGAGGCATCGGTTCGAAAAGGTCATGGGGGCCTGAGGGGCCGCGTCAGTGGCCACGGTGCAGGCGCAGCACCCAGCGCTCCAGCCACAGCGTCAGCTGGTAGGCCACCAGGCCCAGCAGCGCGATGAGCACCAGCACGGCGAACATCAGCGGCGTGTCCATGCTGCCCTGCGAGGCGATCACCAGGGCGCCCAGGCCCTGGCTGGCGCCAATGAACTCGCCCACCACCGCGCCCACCACCGCCAGCATCACCGCCACCCGCAGGCCGGCCAGGATGCCCGGCGCGCCCGTGGGCAGCTTCAACCGCCACAGCGTCTGCGCCCGGCTGGCGCCGAGCATGCGAAACAGCTCCAGCCGCTCGGGCGGCACCTGCTGCAGGCTGGTGACCGTGGTCTCCAGCAGCGGGAGGAAACAGATCAGTGCCGTGATGACCACCAGCGACGTCGCGCCGAACCCGAACCACAGGATGAACAGCGGCATCAGCGCCAGCTTGGGCACCACCTGGCTCACGACGACGTAGGGCCACAGCAGCGTGCGCAGCACGCGCGATTCGGCCATGGCCACCCCGGCGGCGAAGCCGATGGCGCAGCCGGCGACCACTCCCATCAGCAACTGCCCGCCGGTGGCCCGCAGGTGCGGCCAGAAGTAGCCCGAGGCCAGCCCCTGCCACAAGGCGGCGGCGATGCGCGACGGCGCGGGCAGCACCAGGGCCGACAGCCCCAGGTGCCGGGCGCTCCACTCCCAGGCGGCCAGCAGCGCCACGGCCAGCAGGCCGGAGGCGACGGCGGCACGCCATGCGGGCCCGGTGGGCCCAGTGGGCCCGACTGCTGGCGCCCGCCCGGGATGGCGGGTACGGGTGCCGGCGTTCATGCCGCTTCCTCCCGCAGCTGCATGGCCTCGCGCAGCGCCACGCCGTGGGCCGCGAAGGCGGCCGAGAAGCGCAGGCCGTGCTCGCGCGGGCGCGGCAGGTCCACCACCTGCTGGCGCACGATGCGGCCGGTCTCCAGCACTGTCACGCGGTCGGCCAGGTAGACCGCCTCGGCGATGTCATGCGTCACGAACAGCACCGTGGTGCCCTGGGCCCGGCCCATGCGCAGCAGGTCCTGCTGCAGCTCCTCGCGCGTGATGGCATCCAGCGCGGCGAAGGGCTCGTCCAGCAGCAGCAGCGAAGGTGACAGGACCAGGGCGCGCGCCAGCGCGACGCGGCTTTGCTGGCCGCCGGAGAGCTGGCGCGGGTGGCGCTGCGCATGGTCCGCCAGGCCCAGCATCCCCAGCAACTCCCGTGCGCGCGCTGCATCGGCGGGCGTGGGCCGCCGATGCAACGACACCGGCAGCAGCACGTTGTCGATCACGCGCAACCAGTCCAGCAGCGTAGGCGACTGGAACACGAAGCCGATGTCCGTGCGGGCCTGCACCGGGTCGCGCCCGCGCAGGCTCACCGTCCCCTGCGTCGGCGCCAGCAGGCCCGCCGCCAGCTTGAGCAGCGTGGTCTTGCCGCAGCCGCTGCGCCCGACGATGCAATGGAACTCGCCCGCCTCCACCGACAGGTCCACCCCCTGCAGCGTGGCGGGCCAGCCCGGGAACGCGAATCCCGCCTGCTCCATCCGCAGGAAACTCATGGCAACACCCTCCCCGGCCCGGCGCTCACGGCAGGTCCTCCTGCGCATAGGGCGCGAAGCGCTCGGCCACCCGCTCGGCGGACTGCTCGATCTCCACCATCCGCACCAGCGAGGCCAGGTTGAAGCCGCCGTCATGGTGCCAGCCGGCCTCGGGCGCGGTCATGGCGCCGAGCGCGGCGACGCGCGTCACGCCCGCCTGTCCCAGGCGCTCGGCCAGCGCGTACAGCTCGCCGGGCGCCACGGCGACTCCCGCGGTCTGCAGGAACGCCGCGTGCGGCGCCAGGCGCGCGATGGCTTGCTCCAGGGCATCGACCGCCACCACCTGCACGCAACGGTAGGCGGCGGAAGGCGCCAGCGGCAGCGGCTCGTCCGCGTAGGCCACGGCCCAGGCCGAGGACTCGTCGGCAAACAGCTCGGCGCCCCCGCCCGCAAGCGCGCGCAACTCCGCCGCCTGGCGCCAGGCGGCGACACCCGCGGCCTCCTCCAGCGACAGGGCACGGCGCGGGAAGCGCCGCTGCAGGTTGGCCAGTTCCGCGGCGAGGTACTGCGCAAACTCGCGCGGCGGCACCCGCGCGCCGCGCTCGACATAGACCACATGGGGCGAGTAGCAGCCCTGCTGCTCGTAGCGGGCCACATCGTGCGCCGCCAGCCGCGCGGTCTGGGGCGCGCGCTGCGTGTCCAGCGCCGCCCGCCCCACCAGGGCCACGCCCAGCTTGTGCCCGTAGGCCAGGAAACGCGTGGTGGCCGGCACGAGGCTGCGCACCTGCCCGATCGCGGCGTTGCTGCCATAGGCCAGCACGCAGTCCGCCTCGCGGTACAGCGCTGCGGCCGGGCCAGGCTCGCCGCCCTTCCACCAGACCACGGCCAGGCAGTCGGCCAGCGGCGGATGCACCTCGGCGAGCAGGCGCGCGAACAGGGAGGCGAACACCGGCTCCGCGCTGGGCAGCTTGCCCACGTTGCCGGCCTTGACCAGCAGTCCGCACACCAGGCTCCACAGCGGCAGGCCGGGCGTGTTGCCCGCCCAGGTGTGGGCCAGCAGGCCCGGACCGAAGGCCCGCACCGCGCCGCCCTTGACGGCGGGCTGGAACTCGTCGAGCACCTTGGGGTTGGCAAAGTCCTCGGCCACGAAGCGGTGCAGCTGCGGCGCGCGGAAGGTCTTGAGGTAGGCCGTCAACGCCAGCCGCACCATCTGCGCGTCATAGCCGCTCACGCGCGGCAGCAGGTCGTCGGCGAGCCGGCGCCAGGGATCGGCGGGGTCGAGCAGGCGGGCGATCGCGCGGTCGATGATGCCGATGATGGCGGACACCGGAAGTACGGCCAGGTGCTCGCGCGCCGCGCGCTGCACGCGCCGGGCCAGCGCCTGCATCTGCGCCTCGTCCAGCACGGGCACCTCCACCACCGCGCCCGGGAACGCCAGCGCGTGCCAGCCCACGTCGGCGGGCGCCAGGCCCGGCAGGTGGCCGGCGGTCCAGTGCACCGTCATGCCGACACCGCCTGCAGGAACTCCTGCACGGCCAGCGAACAGCCGCGGGCCTGCGTGCCCTCGGCGCGCCCGAGCAGGAGGAAGCCCTCGCCGCTGGCCACGCCCACGTCCTCGGTGAGGATGGTGGTGGCGGCGTTGAAGCTGGCCAGGTCGCAATGCACCAGGATGCCGTGCTCGCCGTGCGGGACGTCGCGCCCCGTCAGGGGATCGATGATCCGCGAGCGGATCCAGTGCGGACCGGTCTTGACAGAGGGCACGACGGCATTGCCCTCGTCGTAGAACTGCGAGCTCAGCTCCGTCATGCCGTACATGTTGATGCAGCGCTCGCGCGGCACGCCGAAGGCCGCCGACAGCGCGGCGTAGAACGCGTCGAGCGGCAGCTCGCGCGCCTGGCGCTTGTAGCCGCCGGTATCCAGGATGCAGCTGCCCGCGGGCAGCGTGAAGGACTCGCCGTCGCGGGCGAGTTCGTCCATCAGGTGCACGAAGCTGTAGCTCGCGCCCAGCAGGGCGAACGGCTCGCCGCTGCGCTGCGCCTGCCGCAGGCGCTCGCGCAGGCCGGCGGTGTCCATGCCTTGCGCGTTGACGTACCAGCCGCTGCCTTCACCGCCGAACTCGCGCACCGCCTGGGCGAGGTACCGCGCCAGCGAGGAGTTGCCCAGCTCGGTCTCGGGCGGGAACAGGATGGCCATGGGAATGCGTGGGGCACCGCCCATGAAGCGCCGTTCGAAGTTCAGCCGCATGGACAGGTCCCACACCGCGATCGTGGGGTGCCAGTGCCGGCCCTTGACCTCGGCGCGCGTGGTGCCGCTGGTCATGAACACGCGCTCGCAGGCCGGCGCCGGCTCGCAGCTGAGGGTGACTTCCTTGAAGGCGTTGATCGGCACGGCCGGGATGTCGCGCCAGCCCGCTACCTTGCGCGGGGTGACGCCGCGGCGCTGGCAGAAGCGGCGGTACGGCTCGTTGTGCGCGTACTGGTGCGCGAACAGGCGCAGCGCCATCGCATCGAACTGCGCGTCGCTGCAGCCGTCCTGGCGGATGAACGCCAGCAGTTCGCGCACGACCTCGCGCGTCGCGTCGCTGAGGGCTTCCAGGCTGGCGGGTTGTGTCATGGCGCTCACGCCAGGGGCAGCAGCCGCATGGCCTGCGGCGCGAAGGCATGGTTCAACGGGCCGCCGCCGGCGCCGGTGCGCACCACCGCGCCTGCCTGCAGCGCGCCGCGCACGTACTCGCGCGCCAGCCCCACGGCCTGGGCCAGTTCGGCGCCCAGGGCCAGGTGCGCCGCGATCGCGCTGGACAGGGTGCAGCCGGTGCCATGGGTGTTGGCGGTGGGAATGCGGGGCGAGCGGAACCACCGCGGCGCCTGGCCGCGGGCCACCAGCAGGTCGCTGACGGTGTCGCCGGCCAGGTGGCCGCCCTTGACCAGCGCGGCGGGCGCGCCCATCTCCAGCAGCTGGTGGCCGGCGGCCTCCATGTCGGCCTCGGTGGCCAGCGGCCGGCCCACGAGCAGCGCCGCCTCGTCCAGGTTGGGCGTGACCAGTGTCGCGCGGGGAAACATCTCCCGCACGAGCACGTCGATGGCTTCGCGGTCGATCAGCGTGGCGCCGCTGGTGGCCACCATCACCGGATCGAGCACCACCGTGCGCAGGGCGTGCCGGTCGAGGGCCGCGGCCACGGTGCGCACCGTGGGGGCCGAGTGCAGCATGCCGATCTTGACGGCGTCTGCACCGATGTCCTCCACCACCGCATCGATCTGTGCGGACAGCATGTCCAGCGGCACGGCATGGATGGCGCGCACGCCCACGGTGTTCTGCGCGGTCAGCGCGGTGATGGCGGTCAGGCCATAGCACCCCTGCGCCGCGATGGCCTTCAGGTCGGCCTGGATACCGGCGCCGCCGCCGCTGTCGGAACCGGCGATGGACAGCACACGGGGGTAGCGCGCGGTGAAAACCGGGACGGGACCAGGGGCGGCGGCCTGCCCCTGCGGGGACGACATGTTCACTCGGACTCCTTCGCAACCACGAACGGGCGCTCCAGAGGTCGGGCCTGCGACCCGTCCACGGCCGCAAGGGCAGGACGGGGAGGTTGGGCTCTTCTTCCGCCGGTATGAACCGGATCAAGTTCGCGGGTCTGGTTCTCAGCACGTCGAGCGTGCACCCCGGAGCGCTTTCATTGTCGCACGAAGCCGCGCCCCCTCGCCGCCCGGTCGGCTATCCTCGCGGGGACCGATGAACCCGGCGCCCACCGCGGCGCCCCTGCCCCTCACCCGCGATGGACCTGCCCTCCCACCAGCTCTCGATGACCGTCCTGATGACGCCCGACACCGCCAATTTCTCCGGCAAGGTGCACGGCGGCGCCATCCTCAAGCTGCTGGACCAGGTGGCCTATGCCTGCGCCAGCCGCTACGCCGGGCGCTACGTGGTCACGCTCAGCGTGGACCAGGTGATGTTCCGCCAGCCGATCCAGGTGGGCGAGCTGGTGACCTTCCTGGGCTCGATCAACCACACCGGCACCTCGTCGATGGAGGTGGGCATCAAGGTGATCGCCGAGGACATCCGCACGCAGGCGGTCCGGCATGTGAACAGCTGCTTTTTCACCATGATCGCCGTGGGCGACGACGGCCGCCCCGTGCCGGTGCCGCCGCTGGTGCCGGTGACGGACGACCAGAAGCGCCGCCATGCGGCCGCCGAGGCGCGACGCGCCATGCGCCGCGAGCTGGAGGCGAAGTCCGCGCAGATCAAGGCCGGGGGCTGATACCCCTGCCAGGCGCCAGCTGCCGGGCTCTCAGGCCGGGTCGGGACGCACCAGCCCCGGGTAGCCGCCCAGGGCCAGGCGCAGGGGCTCGCCGCCCAGGATGGCGCGCAGCATGTCGGTCTCGCGGGCCACGATGGCCTCGGCCTGGGACAGCACCTGGCCGATGCGCGCGGCGGGGATGAAGGCCACTCCGGTGCGGTCGGCCAGCACGTAGTCGCCCGCGTGGACGGTCACCATGTCCTGGCCCTCGGCGCCGATGCGCACCGGCACGCCGTTGCCCGCCTCGGCCAGGCGGCCGCGGAAGGAGCGCGCGGCCAGGCCGCGCGAGTAGATCGGGAAGTGGTACTCGGACGCCTCGTCGACATCGCGGATGGCGCCCTCGACGATGACGCCCTGGATGCCGCGCATGGTCGCGCCCAGCGTCAGCAGGCCGCCCCAGCAGGCGGCGTCGATGCCCGTGCGCTGCTCGATGACGATGACATGCTCGCTGCCGCCGGACTCGATGGCGTTGGAGCACACGGGCGTCTCGTCGGCGTGCGACGGATCCGCCATGCCGAGCTTGACGGTCAGCGCGCGGCCGGCGAGCCGTCCGCCGCCCGCGACGCCGCCACACTGTCGCAAACCATTGACCACACCGGCCAGGCCCAGCTTGTCCATGGCATCGGACACGGAGGCGGTGTCGAGCAGCCGCAGGCGCTGCAGAAGGGGGTCGCTCAAGGAAACTCCTCAGGATGTCCGGGCCCGGTTTCTGTCGACCCGGCCTTGGCAAACCATCGTAAGCAGGACGCGAAGGGCGGGCAAGACGCCGTAGGTATTCATTCGACGCACGGCACGGGGCCGGTCGCCACAGGCCCGGCGGTTCCGCCCTTGTCCTACAGACACCGCGACTGAGCCAGATAACCTATCCCTCACAGACACACCGCTCCGGCCCGTTTCCTTCCCGCGCCACCCGCGCGCCCAGGACTTGGCCCGGGACTTGCACAACGAGTGAGACAGGACAGCGAGGCATCCCCATGACGTCGGCCGAATACCGCATCGAAAGCAACCGCCCCCTCTCGGGCAGGCTCGTCCCCCTGCGGGAGGACCGGCAGATGCTGGTGGGCGACCGCGGCCTGGCGGTGTCCCTGGCCGCCAAGAACTTCCGCACCGAGTCGGGGCAGGAGATTCGCGTGGTGCACGTGCCCACGGGCGAGATCGTCTATCGCAAGCGCGACAACGAGCGCCCCGCAGCCTCCGACGAGGCCTGAGCCCCGCCCTGCCCGCGCGGGCAGGCCCGCCCCGGGCCTTCAGCGCCCCGGCTGCCGCAGCGTCCGGCTCAGGAGCACCACCGGCACCAGTCCCACCAGCACCAGCGCCAGCGAGGGCAGCGCCGCTTCGCCCAGGCGCTCGTCGCGGGCGAGCTGGTAGGCCACCACCGCCAGCGTGTCCGTGTTGAACGGGCGCAGCACCATGGTGGCAGGCAGCTCCTTCATCACGTCCACGAACACCAGCAGCGCCGCAGCGATGGTGGAGCGGCGCAGCAGCGGCCAGTGCACCCGGGCCAGCAGGCCCAGGCCCGCCGTCCCCAGCATGCGGGCCGAGTCATCCAGCGTGGGCGGGATGCGGGCATAGCCGCTTTGCACCGATTGCAGCGCCACGGACATGAAGCGCACCAGGTAGGCCCACACCACGCCCAGGACGGTGCCCGTCACCCAGAACACCGTGGGGCTGCTCGGCAGCGCCTGCTGCAGCCAGCCCACCGGCAGCAGCAGGCCCACCACGATCACCGCGCCGGGGACCGCATAGCCCAGGCCGGCCAGCTGCACCACGCCGCGGGTGACCGCGTCGCCGCGCCGGCGCAGGGCAAAGGCCAGGGCCACCGCGAGCGCCACGGCCAGCGCGGCGCTGATCGCGCCCAGGCGGACGCTGTTGAAGGCCCACTGCATGAAGCGGTCCCAGGGCAGCACCGACCAGTCGGCGGCCAACGGGCGCAGCATGAAGGCCACCGGCAGCACGAAGCCCGCCAGCACCGGCAGGCCGCACACCCCCCAGGCCACCACGGCGCGCACGCCGCGCAGGGCCACGGGCTGCGCCTCCTGCGAGCCGGCGCGGGCCCCGCGCGAGGAGGCGAAGCGCAGGCGCCGCTGCGCCCGGTGCTCCAGCCACAGCAGCAAGGCCACCAGGGCCAGCAGCGAGGTGGCCAGCTGGGCGGCGGCGACCCGGTTGTCCATGGCCAGCCAGGCCTTGTAGATGCCGGTGGTGAAGGTCTGGATGCCGAAGTAGCTGCTCACGCCGAAGTCGGCCAGCGTCTCCATCAACGCCAGCGCCACGCCGGCGGCCACGGCGGGCCGTGCCAGCGGCAGCGCCACCTGCGCGATACGCCGGCGCAGCGGCGCGCCCAGCAGGCGGGCGGCCTCCATCAGGTGCGCTGCGCGCTCGCCCAGCGCGGTGCGCGCCAGCAGGTACACATAGGGATAGAGGGAGAAGATGAAGACCCAGGCCGCGCCCGGCAGGCTGCGCACCTCGGGGAACACGCGCCCTTCCAGCCCGAAGGTGGCGCGCAGCCAGACCTGCAAGGGCCCGCTGAACTGCAGGAAATCGGTGTAGGCGTAGGCGGTGACATAGGCCGGCATGGCCAGCGGCAGCAGCAGCGCCCACTCGAAGGTGCGCCGCCCACGGAAGTCGAACAGCGTCACCGCCGCCGCGCAGGCCGTGCCCACCACCGCCACGCCCGCCGCCACCGCCA
>JACCDR010551670.1_pt1 | contig 96257 bp, 74 predicted proteins | sample 7446431 | NCBI WGS metagenome assembly JACCDR01 (sample SAMN15323443, study PRJNA562643) | freshwater metagenome | isolation source: river surface water | place: USA:Blue River Watershed | collected 2017-08-17
CCCAGTATTTTTTCCACTCACCGATACCACCAGCGCCTTTCACAGTAGACGTTCCCGTAGGAGCGTTATTACCGTTGTCGTTTGCGGTATTACCGTTGTGGAAACGGTCAACAAACACGAAGTAAATAGTACGTGCGCGGAAATCGTCTGCAACTGGCGGCTCACTACAATCAACCCCCAAATCTTTGGTTGTTTCTACAATAGTGTTGGAAACGCGATTGATTACAACTTTAGTCCAGCCAGAAGCCGGTACATCGGCTGCTGGGAATGCATCTGTACCCCAGGCGCCATTTGGATCCACTTTGAAACGTGGGCCACCGTCATTGTCACCGGCGGTGAAGTTACGACAAATTTCGAGATTGGTCGTAGACCCTGACACTGGGGTCAATAAATCACCCTCAGCCCAACCGTTGTGAGTGCCGCGCAAGTGGAAGCCTGTGGTTGGAACAGAGCTTGAGCTGCTAGAAGAGCTACGAGAGCTGCTTGATAAGGAGATCGAGCTACTGCTGCTAGAAGAGCTTGATGAGCTGCTGGATGAGTTTGGTTGCGTTGAACCACAGCTTGGAGCTTGATTCTCATCAACTGTGATTACTTTAGCGAGGCTATCGTAGGTCACTTTCACCCAGCCAGCTGCCACAGAGAAATCTGTTGCAGGAATAGCATCAATACCCCAACCACCATTCAAATCAATTTTGAAACGAGGACCACCACCATTATCACCCGCTACAAAGTTTTGGCAGCTCTCGTAAATTTCGCTTGTTCCAATACGAGACATCAGAGTGCCTTCAGCCCAACCATTGAAGGTGCCGCGCAGGTGATAACTTGCCGCGGGAGATTCACAGTTTGCAGCCAAGTTCTGCTTGGTCGTGATTGCCTTGGTAACACTGTCGAAATAAATTTTCACCCAGCCTGCTGTTACAACAAAATCTTGAGCAGGAACAGCATCACCCCAGTTGCCATTTGGATCGATTTTGAAACGAGGGCCACCGCTGGCATCGCCACTAACAAAGTTCACGCAGCGCTCATAAGTATCGGTAGTGCCAACGCGTGTCATCAATAATCCTTCTGCCCAAGCATTGTGTGTACCACGAACATGGTAAGGGCTAGATGGCATGCTCATCGCTGAACTTGAAGACATCATGGATGAGCTTGAAGACAGCATAGATGAGCTTGAAGATGAGGACACTGAGGAGTTCGATGACGCTTCTGACGATACGGATGCAATTGAAGACGCAGAGGACATAGAAGAAATAGCTGAAGAGCTAGATGACAAGTCACTTGAACTCACAGAGGACGCTGAAGAACTTGATGGCGCTTCAGAAGAACTTGATGAAACTTGAGATGAACTTGAAGCCGCTTCCGATGAAACGGAAGATGATTCAGACGAACTTGAACTCGTATCTGGCAAGCTCGATGCCGCTACAGATGAGCTCGAAGCAATCTCTTCTGATACAGAAGAGGATGCCGATGAACTGGAAATGCTGTCGAGAGAGCTTGCTGATGCTGCCGATGAGGCCAAAGAAGATTCAGCTGAGCTTGATGCCGCCAAAGAACTCAGTGATGACTCACTGGAGCTAGATGCATCAATGCTACTGAATGCGGCCGAACTTAGGCTGCTTGATTCGCTTGCTGCAACAGATGAGGAGGTCGCAGCACTGGATTCAGCATCAGAGCTGGACGCAACCGATGAGGCCGCCTCCGCTGACGAACTCGAATTACCCGCTGAGCTGACAGCAGCCTGCGATGAGCTTGACTCAAGCACACCGCTGGTAGAGGACACTGCTGAGGAACTAGAGACCCCTGCGCTTGACTGCGGAGCTGAGCTAATCACGGAGCTCACGACAGAGCTCGCCGCAGTACTGCTGACCGCCACAAGTGATGATTTTGATGAAGACTTAGATGAAGATTTCGACGAGGCAATCGCCGATGATATAACCGAAGATTTTGAAGATGCACTTGAGGGGACTTCACCACCACCTAAAGGAGGTTCATCACCACCGCCACCGCCGCCACCGCAAGCCCCCAGAGCTGCTGTGAGCATAAGCACGCAGAGCGACTTAACTGAGAAAAAATGAATCTGTTCCATAAATTACCTGTGAGTGTTTTACCCCTCTAAGCAATTAAGCCAGAGGTGATTATTGTTAGCGTGTATAAAAACCATGCTATGAAATCGTCTTTTGATAGCGCTGTCAATAAATTGTTTGGCGTAAAAAGCATCATTATTGGCAGTTAATTGAGTTATTTGGTTATTAAAAATAACTTAACATCTGTAACTTATTGATTATTAAAGAGCTAATAATCACGACACTGAATACCTATGTCCTGCAGAAAAGATAACGCTATCAAATAATTTTCCATTTAAATTGTTGAAAACGAAAAAACCACCCGAAGGTGGTTTTTTGAGGACAATTAGAAGTGAAATTTTGGCTCGATTATCCTTCCATCTGCTCCAGTTCTTTACCTTTGGTTTCGCTGATCCACCAGATTACAAAAAACACTGAAAACAGTGAGCAAAGCGTGTAAATACCGTAAGCACCAGCCAAACCTAGGGCCGATGCCAGTAACATGGGGAAGGTCCACGTAATCAGAAAGTTGGCAGCCCACTGGGCGAGACCGGCAACAGCGAGTCCAGAGCCACGAATTTGGTTGGGAAACATCTCCCCAAGCATAATCCAAACCACAGGCCCCCAAGTCATATTGAAGAAAATCACATAAAGGTTAGCGGCAACCAGCGCAAGAATTCCCATCGAGCTAGATAGTTGTAACTTTCCTGCCTCATCCACGGGGGCACCTGCAAAGGCAAAAGTCACTAACGCAAGTGTGATGGTCATGGTAATAGATCCAAACCAGAGTAAGGGCTTGCGGCCGATTTTATCAACCACAAAAAAAGTCACCAAACAAGCACCAATACTCACTGCACCGGACACCACACCAATTAATAAGGAATCATTTTCAGAAAAACCAGCCGCCTGCCAAAGTGTTGGGCCGTAATAAAACACGACATTAATACCCACGAACTGCTGCAAAATCGCGAGACCAATTCCAACCCATACAATGGGTCGCAATTTATTGGTTTTTTTATCGATTAAATCTGTAAAGCTAGGCGTGTGATCATGTGCAAGTGTGTTGTAAATTTCAGCGCTTTTCGCACTAGCATTGGCTGCTCCGTAGAGCTTGGTCAACACGCTTGCAGCCTTGTCGAGCTTGCCACTGGCAACGAGAAAGCGAGGACTTTCTGGAATGAGAAACAAGGCACCAAAGAAAATGATGGAAGGAATAAGCTCCATCCAAAACATCCAACGCCAAGCTTCATAACCCAACCAAAAAGGTGTAGTTGAACCCCCTGCCATTTTTGCCAGAATGTAATTACTCAGTGCGGCAGCTGTTAATCCGATAATAATCGCCATTTGCTGAATAGAGCTGAGCTTTCCACGATAGTGCGCGGGGGCGACTTCACTGATATAGGCAGGACAAATAATACTGGCGGCGCCAACGGCAAGCCCCCCAATAACGCGATAAATAATAAACTCCAGTGATGAGCTAGCAATACCCGACCCCCAAGCCGATACAATAAACAAAATCGCCGCTAGCATGAGTGCCCCCCAGCGGCCATATTTATCAGCAAGTGCGCCAGCAAAAAAAGCGCCTGCCGCGCATCCGAGCAGCATAGAGGAGACGCTAAATCCGGTTCCCATAGAGCTAGAATTAAAAGCCTGTTGCAGGCCATCTACAGTACCGGCAATTACAGCACTATCAAAGCCAAACAAAAAACCGCCAATCGTAGCGATAACACTGATTAAAATAATAAAAGGAGTATTCGCGTGGTTAGCGCTAGACGTCTCGTTCATGGTGATACCTATTATTGAAATTATGATGAAATGCCTGCCAGCGTGCGTGGCAATGAATCAACGCGACGCGACCTTACCACATAACATCCACCGCAAACACTAGGGGACTAGTGACCAATTATCCCGCACAGCATCTTGCAATTAATGGAACGGCTAACAAAGCGAAAAATCGTGGCTTTTCCGAGCACCATCCTTTAGCCTTTCCGGTGTATTTTTATTCATCTCTACAAAGGATTTCATTGTGAAAGATTCATCTATATTGATTAACATCCTATCTTTATTGCCATCACTTTGTAGGTCGCTGGTGGTGAACAATACCCATCGTACACGTGGGGTCGTTTTACTCATTGTGACCGCTTTATTCCTCTCTGGATGTGGTGGTGGTGGCGGCGACTCATCGAATCCATTTACTGGCAGTGGGTGGAAAGAAGGAGTTTTTGCGGATGCCAGTGAATTTGCCAACCAGTGCGAAGCCCCTCGTGAGGGGCGCAGCCCTGTTACCGGCCGCACTTACCCAGACCGCAATGGTAGCTACAAAGATGAAAATAATTTCTTGCGCTCTTGGAGCAACGATACCTATTTATGGTACAGCGAAATTATTGATCGCAACCCTGCAAGTTACTCAAATACCCTTGAGTATTTTGCACTCTTAAAAACCAATGCAAAAACGCAAAGTGGAAAAGATAAAGATCAATTCCATTTCACTTACAACACGGATGAGTACGATGCACTATCCCAATCGGGTGCCACCTATGGTTACGGTTTAAATTTAGTCTGGACGGAAAACGACACTGTTATCACTGTTGCCTACACCGAACCGGGTTCACCTGCAGCCTTCGCCAATATTCCCAGAGGCTCACGAATTCTCGAAGTTGATGGAATTGTTGTTGCGGAAGTAAATAGCAATACACAGTTTAAAAAATTGATCGCTACGCTTTATCCATCCTCTGTTGGTGCCGCCTATGAATTTGTAATTCAAGAACCGGATTCAGAAACACCGCGCACTCTGACCCTGCAATCTGCCAATGTCACTATTGCCCCTGTGCAATCGGTAAAAACGATCACAACAGAAAATGGCACTGTGGGATATTTACTATTTAATGATCACACCTTAACGGCCGAACAAGCATTAATCGATGCAGTTGATTATTTAGACTCTGTGGGTATTGACGATTTGGTGGTGGACCTGCGCTACAACGGCGGCGGTTATTTGGATATTGCGAGCGAATTTGGATACATGATCGCCGGTGCGAGCGCCACACAAGGTAAAACGTTTGAGAAATTGCAATTCAATGATAAGCATCCAACACGAGATCCTGTGACCGGTGAAAGACTCGTGCCGATTCCATTTCATAATACCGCGGTATTTCAAGACAATCCGCAAATGCTGCCAACACTTTCATTGAATCGCGTGTTTGTTTTAACCGGTGACAACACATGCTCAGCCAGTGAAGCATTAATCAATGGATTACGGGGAGTTGATGTATCCGTTGTGCAAATTGGCGGAACAACTTGCGGCAAGCCTTATGGTTTTTATCCTCAACCCAATTGCGGTACAACGTATTTTTCCGTGCAATTTCGCGGTGTGAACGCTAAAAACTTTGGCGATTACAGTGATGGTTTTGTGCCGAGCAACAGCGATAATGGTCAGGCGAATGTTCGCGGCTGCAGCATTGCCGATGATTTTACTCACGACCTGGGTGATGAAAACGAAGCACGACTCGCAGCCGCTTTATATTTTCGCGAGAACAATACTTGCCCTAGCGCGAATGTATCTTTGGGACTGATGATGAAACCCGGAGTGGTTAATTCTGTGCACGATGGTTTGATGCGTAAAGAGCCTGCACTGCAGAACAAGTTGATGCGTCAATAATTCATTATTTACTGGCCAATCGCTGACTCGCAGAGCAATTTAAAAACTGCGAGTCAGCAAGCCAGCGCTGATCCGGATAATAAGAAAACAAAAACTGCTCACCTTTAATGGTGTCTATCACTTTTTTGGCGATACCACTGCGCACTGCTGGGCAGCCCAAGCTGCGGCCAATCCGACCTTGTTTTTTCACAAAACGTGTATTTACGTAATCAGCACCGTGGAACACAATGGCTCGCTCCATCGCTTTATCGTTAAAGCCCGACTCTAAACCGTCCATACGCAATGAATAGCCGTTGCGACCATTGTAGGTTTCTTTGGTAAGAAATAGCCCCAAGCTGGATTGCAAACTGCCGTAGGTATTGGAAAAGAACTGCGCGTAATTCTCACCCGTATTTCGACCATGAGCGACTAGCTCTTCAAACAACAATTTACCGCGCTGGAGATCAAATACCCATAAACGCGGTACGGTTGATGGTAGCGAGTAATCAATGACGGTGAGGCTGCGTGATGGCGACATGCCTTGCGCACTTGCGCACTCCAGAGCAGAGAGCGCCAAACGAATGACCTTGGGGTTGGCATGCGGCGCGGCGCGGCTTAGTGTTTGCAAAAGTGCTAATGGAGATTTTGCTTGTGCGAAAGGATTGTGTGCTGAAGGGTTAGCGAATACGCTGGGCGCCATGAGTTGGATACTCAGAAAGGCCATCAATAATGCGCTACGAAAGGCGATGCGAAACATAAATTTCCCCAGATTATTGGGTAGATTGAAGTTGCAGCGGCCTTGCTGAGACAATTCTACTAAGCTGTAACTAAGCGGTAAAAGTTACTTGAATCTGAATCCTAGCAGTAGGAACTCAGAGCAGCAAATGAAGTTAATATCAGAAATAAGCGATTTTGGCATCTAAAATCATCTATTTGCGATTATTTTTGCCAATTGAGATTTTTGCACGATTTGACAATATTGGTCATCGTGAGCGGTATCCTAGTAAATGAATGGGAAAGTGTAAACACTGCGGTGGCGATTGCCTGGAGCGCTTTAGATGTTGTGTCGTTGTTTGTTGGATGCGGCCTGTTGGGTAGTAAGGTCGATGTTCTTGGTTGTGCGCTGGTGGTTGCTGTGCGCCAGCATGTCAGTCGTGGCGCAATCCTCTTCCGAACCGCCACTCGCACTTGGCTCTGTATCCCCCAGTGTGGCAGCACTCAGTGCACAAGAAATTGAAGCGCGCATCAACAGCATGCGCACTCAGGATCAAACGTCATCACTGGCTGCTCGCTGGTACCAGGCGGAGGCAGTGGCGGAATTTTATGAGCGCCGACACTATCAACTGGCATGGATAGAGCCTGGCTTACGGGAGCAATTACTCACTGAAATTGCATCACTGGAACAGGACGGATTAAGACCGGAAGATTATTTTTTTACTCCGTTACAAGCGCAGCATCAGGACACTATGCATAAGCCCGATGATGAGATTGTGGCACTGGTTGAGCGAGATATGTTGGCAACAGAAGCTTACCTACGCGCCCTCTTTCATCTGTTTAACGGGAAAGTAGATTCCGAAGGATTACAACCCCAATGGTTTTTTACGTTTGAGCAGATTGCCCCTCCCGACTTACTACTGGAGATTATGGCTGCAGTAGATTCGGGGGATATCACTGCGTTATTTCGGCATACCCGCCCCCAGCATCCAATCTATCGAAGTTTGCAAGCTGGGCTGGCACGGTATCGCGAATTCGTGCAACAAGGTGATTGGCCGTCGCTACCCGTTGGCCCCTCATTAAAACCGGGAATGACTGATCCGCGTGTAGCCACCCTAAGGGAGCGCCTGCGTATCAGCGGTGAGTACGTGCCACCACCGGCGGGGACGATCGTTACCGTAACTCCATTGAGCTCTTCTTCAAGTGCATTCTCTTCAAGCGCCGCCGCTTCCAGTGCCGCCTCTTTGCTTTCAACGTCGTCACCCACGGCGGAAGCAAGCTATGGTCTTGTTCAGAATGAGATGAGCAGCAGTGAGTCTTCCTCCAGCAAAGCTGCCGAACCGGTGGACCCCAATCAGGTGTATGACGATATTTTAGTGGCGGCTGTAAAGCGATTTCAGCGTGAACAATATTTAGAAGATGACGGCGTTGTTGGGCCCGCCAGCCTAGCTGCGCTCAATGTAACGGCGAAGGCACGTGTCGATCAAATTCGCGTTAACCTCGATCGTGCACGCTGGCTGCTACACAATACTCCCGATGAATTGCTATTGGTCGATGTGGCGGGCTTTAAAGTCACCTATTTCAAAGCGCGGCAGCCCATCTGGAAATCCCGTGTACAAGTCGGCATGTCTTACCGCACCAGCCCGCTGTTTAAATCAGAAATTAATTACATCACGCTAAATCCAACATGGACTATTCCACCTACGATTCTTAAACAAGATGTGCTGCCAAAATTACGCAGTGATTTAAGTTATCTCACCAAAAACAATATTCGCGTATTTGACTCAAAAGGAACTCAACTTGACCCTACGACCATCGATTGGCATCACCCCGGCAATGTCACCTTGCGCCAGGATGCCGGCCCCAAAGCGGCTCTCGGGCGCGCGGTAATTCGCTTTCCCAATTCGCATTCCGTCTACTTGCACGATACACCTCATCAAGCGCTCTTCAATAAAAGTCAACGCGCATTCAGTTCAGGCTGTATTCGCGTAGAGAATGCACTGGAATTGGTTGAGCTACTCTTGGCGGAAACGCCAGGCTGGGGGGCTTCCGCCATCGAAAAAGCATTGGCTACCGGTAAAACACGTAACGTTACACTGGCTAAGCGCATCCCCATTTTACTGGCCTATTGGACGGTGGATGCCATATCCGAAGAGCAAATTGCCTTCAAACCGGACATTTATGCGCGGGACATGCAAGTGCTCAAGGCGCTGAATCAGGAGTATCGCGGTAGGTAATTGATACAGTACTTAATGCCAACAGAAATGGCACAATAATTAACATTTATTCATGAATTAACTCTTTTGTCGTCACCCTGTTGTGTTTCGTGTGGCGTACGTCTAGTGTTAAGGCGGTTTGCGTCACAACCCCGAATTCGCTCGCACATAGTCTGCAGCGGTTTCTATTACCTTAATTTGTTTTACAGGATGCACATTAATGGCCAGCAAAAAATCTGCTCCCGCAAATGATCAGAATAATAATGAACAGGACGATCTTCTGGTATTGGAGCCGCAGGTTGTGGTGGATGAACCGGTTCATCGAATAAGCGATGGGTACATGTACTTCACCGAGCGCGATCTGGATAAAATTTTGTCCAATCTTGATACCTTACGGGCGAGCGTTTACCCGCACTTAATGGAAGATCAAGACAGCGATGCGTTCAAACAACCACAATTTCCATCAGTCTGCCTGATTGGCCTGGGGCGCTGTGGTTCTAATATTGCGCTAGATGTTGCCTCTCTTGTGTATAACGCACGCAATTTTTATTTGAACGAATTTATTGCCGAAGCAAAAGAAACCCGCGAGCCAGATCAGGCGCCGATGCGTTGGATCAAACGTGGTTTAAATATCAAAGGTGCCGAAAAAAATAAGCCAGTATTTTTAATTGAGCCCTTGGTTATGCTCGGCGACTTAGACAAGGATATTGAAGGCCGTATTCGTTTTTCCCACAAAGGTGAACGTGCGGGTTTCCTGAAAGACTACACCAAAATGAAAATCATGGATCTCTCCGAGGTTCATGCGGGTGGGTCAGGTAACGCTCCTATTCTCGGACAATATTTAGCAAAAATTATTCTTAATAAAGATACGCATCACTTTACCAATGCCGATTGGAAATTTATTCATTCGTATTTAATTGACTCCTGCGGAATCAAAGCCAATCAATCGCGTTTGTATTTTTATATTTTCAGCGCCGGTGGTGGCACGGGTTCTGGCATGGCCTCTGAGTTTGGTTTAGCTCAACAGTATTCTTATATGAGTAAAACCTTTGAAACAAAATCGGTCACGCAAAATTCCGGTAATCGTGGTCACTCATTTGTATTTGAACCGATTTTCACTAGCGGCATTTGCATCCTGCCGAATATTTCTGACCAAGGTGTCGAAATGTCGGAAGCATTGCACATCAACGCAGGGCGCTTGCTGTGCAAGTATCTCGCAGAAGAATGGGATTTCTCTTATAACTTCGAAAACGAAAACAGCAACGATGCCACAGTGATGCACCGTATTCGCCCTTGGAATGCCATGATGCTGATTTCTAATGACATCATGCGCTACGCCGAAGGCAGCGACGATGGCAATATTCAGCACATTGATGTGAATGCCATGGAGAAATACGCGAACCAGTATATTTCCCAGCAAATATTTAACATTCTCACTGCCCAAGCCGTCACCACCGATTACGACGAAAATTATTTCCGTCGTGCCGGTATTGATATCGGTGAAACCATTCGCTTGGATGCCAACGATTTGTTTATGAGCTTGGCTGGACCCGTAGCAGTTGCTTATGCAGAATCTGTTATTCCAGTTGCAGCACAAGGTGTCGACAAGTTACGTGGTATCGACAAAAAAACAGGCGAACTCAACATCGATGATTTATTTTATCGCTCGATCGATCTGCCGCACTTTAATAAAGTTACCCAAGCAATTGAGGGCATTAGTTTACTGCCAATTGAATCTGGCCGTTATCGTGAAGCCTTAGCGAGCTATCTAAAAGATGGATACAATCCAGATCATTTGAAAAATCTGCACTTTTTCAAAAATTGCTCATCCGTCGTCTCAATTATTTCATTGCCAAAAGATTACAAGCTTTCCTACATGGATTTGAATAAACTCAAATCACACCTGAACGGTCTATTCCCTAATACCACCCTCAAGCGTTATGCGTTAGTGATTGGCGCTTCCGCGAATATCTCTCTAACGACACTGGTTGTAAAAAGCCCCTGTATGAGCGATGACTTCCTCACGTTGATTGTGGCTTTTATAAAGCGTTGTTTTGCAAAAAGTGCATATCGCTTTGATGAAAAACTCGATGCCGCCATGCTGGACTTTATTCGCGCCGATGAGTTTGATGAGAAGCTCGTGGATGAAATGCTCAATGAGTACGAAAACCCCGCCAAGATTCTCGACACCAACTGGTATGCCATTAAACCCATGTACGAGAAAAAATATCGCGAGCTGATTAATGATTCAGAAAAGTTCTGCTCGATTAACGATATTCGACTATCGCGCGACAACGTTAAAAAAGCGATTAAATACCTACGTGAAATCTATCGTCACAAAATCAGCAAAACACGCATTGTGTCGTTGAATAGTGAGCCTTCTGTTGAAAGCACGCCTGCGAGGAAGAAAAGCGTTTAGGTTGCGAAGCGGAATAAGAAAAAAAGGGGCATTGCATCCTGCAAGCCCCGTTAGCATCCAGCATGGGCAACGATCATCCTGATCGCTTCGGCATCATGCCTCCCCCCTTACTTCTCCATTTTAATGGCTTAGTCCTCAAGCCTAGTCCTTAATCGCACATCCAATTACGATTAACGTCCTTGTGTTGTGCATTATAAGGATTTAAGCGACACGAAAAAGTCGACAATCGCTGAATGTTTTGTAGGAAATTGACTACAAGGCTGAAGGTGATAGATCAAATCTACCTAGAAGGAGCTATATCCTTAGCCAAGAATAAAGAAGTAACTTGCAATAAAAATAAACCGATTCTTAGCGAATGATGGGAAGTGACTATGAAGCAAGATGTGCAGGGAGATGTGTAGCACGCAGAAAAAAGCCAGCACACACGTTTAAATGCTGCTGGCTTTATGATGAAGCTTATGATGAAAAGAATGAATCTACCTTAAAAAACCTGGCACGCTTCCATAACTGTTGCCGTAGCGAGTCCAATTCAGACCGAATGCTTTTGCGATATCCAGATAAAGGTTTGATAAACCGGTTAGCCCAGGATCAATTGCCATGCCCGTAGAGATGGCACCACCAGCTCCACCTGCTACAACAATACCTGCATTCTCGAATTGATGGTTTCCACCGCCCATTTCCGAAATAGCCATGATAAGCGTGTTGTCTAACAAGGTACCGCCGTAAGCTGCATCGGGGCGAGCCGCTAGCTCATCCATTAAATAAGCGATCATCATGTTATACCAGTGTGTATGTCCGTTTAGTGCATCGGTTTCCGAGTGCGAGGCAGGGTGACTCTTTACATCGTTCCATGTCACTTTGGGGGCAACACCATAATCCCCCATAAATGGGCGAATACTTGGAAAGTTTACAAATAACGACTGATCTTCGGCTGACATAAATTGGAAACTACCGACGCGAGTAATATCCGCCTGAAATGCCATTGCAATATTACGCATTTGAGCTTTAGCAATTTCTTCTGCATCACCATCGATACCCGTCATACCAATAGTAGGACGGGAGAAACCGCCGCCGCCACCTATGTTGATATTGCTAGCCAAGGTAGTTTGATAAAAATTTAGCGCCTCTTCATGACTTAATAATTTTCCCTGTTGTTTTACATTCAAAGAATAAGATTGAAGTATGTCGAGATTTTCATGCAAGGATTCAAGAACTTTTTTGCGCCTGCTCGCATCAGGATCATTTTCTATTTGTTGCCCAACCACATCGGCAAGCAAGTTGTCATACACCTGTTGCGGATTGTCAGATGGCTGAATTTTAGTTCCATTTTTATTGGTGAAAGGCATGTGTAACTCACTCATCGCCTTGCTTGTCCATACACCTACGTGCATGTTGTTAACAAGCCTGCCGCGCAAGGCCTCACCTAAAGTTACATCAAAAGTTGGGGCATTAATTTGTCCCGCTGAAAACACCCCCCTGCAAGCTTCTTTATGCTCAGCATTCGCGCCATGCCCATTCAGGGTAATATTTTTGATGGCGACAACTTTATCCAAGTGTCGATTTAATTGTTGTAGCGGGCTCGTGCTGAAAGTATTAGCGCCCAGAGCGCCGGTATTGTAGGAATGCCAATGCCGCTGAACACAACCATTAGGATAAAAAACCATCACAAAACGTTTAGCTGATTTTGTTTGTGCAAATACATTCGCAGACAGCATAAATTGGCTAGTGAATGCTGTGGTTAAACCTAACTTTGCAATATTGCGGAGAAAATCGCGACGCTGCATTTTATTTTTTAATACGTTCATCGTAATGACTCCCCTACTACTTGCGTAAGATATAGTTTTTGGTTTGCGTAAACTGGATCATCAAATCCAACATGGAAGCGTTTGATGATGTCTTAAACGCTTCACCAAATACTTGAAGTGTACAGCTATCTTCCACTTCTTCACGCTGACCTCTGGTATAGCGGTACCATTGTCTCGCATAGCAAGCTCTACCATTACCACTGTCTGCAATTAAACCGGCCAATTCATCCATACCTTGATACGGCACTATCGGCTCCGACTCAGACAAGAACGTTTCCGCTGAATTGATACTGCCGATGTAGCCGGCAGAATTAATGGGCTTCTCTGCGCCACTCGGCGTAATTTCAGTGGTGACGAACAAACCTTTAGGATTATAGTTTTCTAATCCGAATCCAATTCCATCGATATATTGATGGCAAGACTCACAACCATCTTGCAAGTGAGCAGTTTCAAAACGCTCTCTTACCGTCAATGTAGGATCATTCTGAGGTTGAAGTGCAGCCCCCAGCGGTGGTGGCGGGAAATCCTGACACAATAAGTTACGGCGTACGAACAAACCGCGTTTCACTGGATGAGTTTTTTCCGCAGCAGATTGAATACCTAAAATACTCGCGTGACCAAGAACACCACGGCGCTCTCCATTTACACCACTGTAATTAACACGCTGTACACCTGTACCACCAGGCCAAGTGAAACCATAGTGGTTAGCCAGTTGCTGCGTCATGTAACTGTAATTGGCCGTTAGCAAATCGCGGTAAGTGCCACCATCAAAGACAGTGCGTTTAACAAACTCAACGGTCTCTGTTTTCATGTCAGCTTTTAGGCTGGCACTAATATCTGTGGGCTTAACATCTTTTTCCAGATCCAACCAACCGTAAATAAAGCGCTCAAAGGCCAATTTAGCTTTAGGATCTTGCAGCATACTTCTGACTCTCGCCGATATTTGAGCAGGTGTGCTAAGTTCACCCGCATCGGCTGCAGCCATTAATGCGGCATCCGGTGTTGTTGCCCAGTAGGTATAGGACAACATAGAGGCAACTTCGTAATCTGTTAACTCGTAATAGCCCGCACCATTCGCCACACCGACTTCTGAACGGTAAAGCATAGAGGGCGATGACAAAATCGCAGTCAACAACCCTAAATTACCTTGCTCTGCTTGCAGTGCCACCAACTTGGTAACTTCAGTTGTGCTCAAAGGACGGCGGTAAGCCCTCTTACCGAAATTCTGAACAAAACACGTCACGTTACTGCAACCTGGGGTGAGGGCAAAAATATTGGATACGGTTCCAGCAGCGGCCTCAGCAGCCATTAAATATCCTTTGGCATAATCATTCGTGAAGACACTGTTAGCGTTGGTTTTGAAACCATTCACCGGAATGTCCGCTGGAATTCGGCCAGTTGTAAAATCAACGTTGCCCGTTAAACCTAACAAATCACGCACAGAGTTGTTGTATTCCAAGGTAGATAACAACCGGAAATTACGATCCTGTGGAATAAGATCATCCAAGCTCGTAGCGTCACAAACGCCGGCTGGAGCAACAAATGCTTCATCTAATATCATGGCAGCGATTGAAGATGCACAATCACCCGTACATGCGCCTTTGTTGTTCTTGGGCATATTGGTTGCGATGTAAGCAGCAAGACTTTCTGTGGTGTATCGGCTTTGTAGACCAACCAAGGATGGACTGCTTTTACCCTCTAAGCCATGGCAACTTACACATCCCAGGTTTTGGTTCTGATAGAACTGACGACCTGTAACATGCTCATCCGTTACGCTATCAAAAACCGCTAATAGGGTGAAAGAGATGCCGCTACCAACCACCATTTGTGTAGTAGTGCTGTTTGGATTAACCAAATAAGGCGCACCCGGGCCTTCCCAACGTACAAACTTCATACCAGGTCCCGTTGCATTCGCCTTAATGTCCACAGCGGTTCCTGGAACAAACAACTTGCCCGTTAAGTTAGCACTGCCTGAAACGCTTATTGAACCATTACCAACTTGAATTTGGGTTCCAGTCTCTACACCTGAGCCGAGAGGCGCCGCAGCCAGCCACGCGGTGTCATACCACCAAGGCTTAGTTTGATTAATAGTGAGGTCAGCCGTTTTGGTTGCGCCGTTGTTACTGAATACCATTCTAGTTTCACCGGCTGCATTAGCCCAGGCCTTTGGAATAGTGATGCGCAACCAGTTAGCACCATACTTCGTAGCCACCTTATCTAACCGAGAACCCGGCCATGCTCCCGCACGAGGAGTATCAACTCCATTTTGATTTGTCCAAATATAGGCGGTAGGCGCATTCCAATCGACAGGCTTGTTGAAGTACACATATTGCCCTTCACCGATATTAGTTACAGCAAAAGTAGCGCTAATACCTTTGTAAGTAGCTGTGATAGTGGCCGCCCCAGCCGTTAATCCACCTGTCAAAACACCTGATGATGAAACGCTCACTACACCATTATTACTGCTAGACCAAGTCGCTAAACCGGTCACACCGACCAACTTATCTTCAACTGTGGCGACCGCTACAAGCTGCTGAGTCTCTCCATTGATCAAGCTGAGATTGGCCAGTCCAACCACTTTTAAACTAGTAGGGAGATTCAGGTCACTGCTCACATCAAAACTGACACTTTTACTGAATCCGCCCTGAGTAGCGGTGATAGTTACACTACCTACAGATTTTGCAACGAGAGAAGCCGTAGCACCCGATGCACTGGAAACATCAATGACCGCTGGATTAGTAGAGGTCCACACGACTGAGCCGCTGGCAAGAGATTTCACGCCATTATCAAAGATTGCCTTAAGGGTTAAGGTCACCGCATCATTTACGGCAAGCGTTGTTTTATCACTGGTCAGCTCAACAGCCGTTTGTACCGCATCACGACCTAATGCTGTGATCCACTCTGAAAATAACGAATCCGCAGCAGGGTTGGTATAAGAAGAGCCTTTGGGCATACGATTTCCATCGGTAGTCTGGAAAATGTAAACCAAGCTGTTGGCTGGCTCCCCAGGAAGGATACGCTTGACGGCCCCACCCTCATTCACCAAGTGCATAGCATCTAAAGCTGTGTCGTAACGCAGATCCATAAAGCCTGAACTTGAATGGCAATGCGCACAGTTAGTGTGCATGTAGGCTTTTGCACGTGATGTCAAATCCACAGAGGTATCATTCGCGGCAGCAAAGCTATCGTAACTGCTTGGGTTATTGATACCACTGCTGAAGAGGCCTATTTTGTTGAATACATCCAACTGATTAGCATTCACCCCTTGATAGTTGAAGCTTCCGTTGAATTGACGGGTATCGGTGGCTAATGGATTTTTTGTACCTATACCGGTATGGCAGGAGCCGCAATCTGAGCCAGTTTGCACGACACGCTGACGATTAACGATAGCGCCATCGGCAACTGTGACTGATGTGGTTACGAGATCGGCATCAGTACCTGCCAGATTCCAACGGTAATTAGCCGCTTGCCAACCCGTTACCTGACGGAACAAGACCGATGTCGTGAAGGATTTGTTCGGGTTTCCACTCGCTGCAACACTCAAATGTTTCACTAATACAGAGCCAACCGGCAGATCCCACAGCGCTGTTGGATCAAACCCGATTGTTTTGTCATTAGGTACAGCAACGAAATGACGAGCGACCGCACCATCAAACCAACCTTCTGAGTTCAAGTCATACTCAATAACACCATGAGCAGGAATCAAATTAGCAAGATCAGCAAATAAGCCCGTGGCCGACAGCTTGGTAGGAATCTGAGCAGCCACGGCATCGTCATCCACCATTTTATAAATGGCAGCCTTTCCACCGTACTCTTCTTGATAGCTAGTAATCAGTAGGCTATCTCCGCTCTTATCGGTGCCGAAGGACGCGATATTAGCTGGGAACGCCTCGCTAATAATTTGTTTTGGTGTGCCATCATTTGCAATCGACCAAATACGCTTGGAGACATAATCACCGAATACAAATTTGCCAGTTAATGCAGGTAATGCGGTTCCACTATAGACCAAGCCACCAATAATTGAGACGCCCTGATCGCGGCCATAGCCATCGCGAGGAGGGATAAAGTCTGTTGTACAATTTTTGGTTGAGTCGCCCCCTAGGCTGCCACGATTTGTCAAACCTTCACAGACAGGCCAACCATAATTACCACCTTTGGTAATCAGGTTCACCTCTTCAAAGCCTTGTTGACCAACCTCAGTTTCCCACATGGCACCCGTTTTCTTATCGAATCCCCAACGCCATGGATTGCGATGACCATAGGACCAGATTTCAGGCATAAATCCCGACCGCCCAACAAAAGGATTGTCTGCAGGCACTTCATAAAACTTGCCGTTCACGGCATTGGCCAGAGGCTTGATGCGAATAAATTTACCGCGCAGATTGTCAGTTTGCTGTGCGCTATTGTTAGTGCGAGGGTCCGCTGGGAATACAGTTGTAGCACTGTGGCCGTAAGCACCGTCACCAATACCCAGATACAAATAACCTTCCGTCGGATGGAACTGCATCATCCCGCCTTTGTGATCTGGACCAAATTGAGGCACACGTAGCAATTCAACTTTGCCGCCAGCACTGGTGGGATTGGTTGGATTGTTTACCGTCCAACGCTCTAGAACGGCGTCATCAAAAGTACCATTCGCATTTTTCTCATTAGCGTCATCCGTACCAAAAATGTAATAGATGTAGATATAGCCATTGCTAGCATAGTTAGGATCGAACGTCATACTCAACAAGCCCTGTTCGTGTTTGTTACGAACCGTCGCCTGGATGTCGATTAATACTTTAACCTCGTTAGCAGCTACATCTTCACGATTTGGGAATACAGAGACAGTGCCTGATTTATCCACAACATAGATCAAATCATTAACACCATCATTCGTCACATGAACTGGCGTTGGGAATCTACCATCCAAACCTGGGTAAGCCTGCACAAAGCGATATTTACCCGCGCTCACATTGCCTGAAATTGGGAACCCAAGCGGAGCTGCTAATTGCGGACGCTCTGGTAACCCCTGAGCAGCCGCAACCACATTGATCACCATCGTATCTGTTGCAACTTGATTATCGGCACTTGTTAAGGTCAAGGTTACGGTGTGATTACCGATACTAGTCAGCACTGGAGTCACTACTTGTGTACCAGTCAAAGTACCTGCCCAAGCGGGACTGGTCCATGTTGCAGAGGTATAGGTTCCAATTGAACCAGCTGCTGAAAGTGCTTGACGGGTATTAACATTGGCTTTGCGATCAACGCCAGCGTTGGCCGTTAAATCTGAAGGCGCACCACAGGCAGCGGCGGTTTGCCACACGCCATTGTTGTAACAATTATTGGGTGCTGTGAATGTAAGGTTTGCGGTTTGTGGCGCAGCGTTATTGTTAAACACAATGCCCGCAGAGGTTACGTTAGTGTCGAACTCGAAACTGAACCAACCATTATTTAAATTCTTCATGATTTTGCCCGGCCAAACCGAGTTAGCCGCAGCCGGAATCACATTGAAATAATGTATGTAGGGGGTCGCATAATTCATCGTATTTTTTAAATAAATACGAGTCTTAGATGCGGCCACTGAAGATGACGACCTGGAGGACGAGGAGCTGGATGATACAGAAGTCTGTGAATTAGACACGGTGAAACCACATTGCTGCAAGGTTTTCCAAGTGCCACCTTGATAACAACCATTCCCCGTAAAGGATAAATCAGCAGTTTGCGGGTTACCGTTATTGTTGAAAATAACGCCCATGGAGTTTGGCATGGTGTTTGAAGTCACTAGGGACGTGAAATCATAACAGAAGAAGTTGCCTCTCTTGGTCATTGCCTTACCCGGCCACGTCCAAATATCAGTAGACGCTGTAGACACCTCCGATTTAACCGATCCTAATGGGATAGGGTTCCAAACATAAATGTAAGGTGCAGCGTAAGAAGCCGCGTTGTCATAACAAATCGTCGAGCTGGTAACACCCAAACCAGCCGAAGAACTGGACGATGACAAACTACTCAATGAGCTAGAGCTAGACGAAGAAGAAACACTGGGAGCGGAAGTGGTGAACGTCATACTTGAAAACGATGACGACGACCGACTGCTCATAGAAGCAGCAACAGAACTTGAACCAACTGATATCAAAGACGAACTAGCCACCGAAGAGCGGCTTGAACTTAAATTTTGTGTACTTGAACTTGAGCTTGATGTGAGCGCTGCGCTCGAAACCGAAGAGCGACTGCTAGATCCAATACTTGAAACCGAGCTGTTTTTACTCGAAGAACTACTTGAGGCACTACCAACAGAAAGCGCGACTGAGCTTAGGCTGGACGAATTCAACGATGAGCTCGATAACGCCGTTTGTGAGCTAGCACTAGAAGCAGAAGATGCGATTGCACTGCTAACAGATGCCGCTATTGAACTTGAATTACTGACCTTCGAGGAAGAACTCGCGGTAGACGGCACAGAGGAAGCGCTGTTTGCCACAGAAGTCGCCACCGAACTTGAACTCGTGGGCACAACGATAACATCATCAATCGATGAGTTCGACGAACTCATACTGATCGATGATGCCACACTTGCCACTGACGACGAGGACTGAAGCGGAGCGGACGATGCTGACACGCCTGCACTTGCTGCAACACTAGAAACACCACCGGAAGAAGCCACTGAAGACTTCACGGATGACGCGGCGGCGGAGCTCGGTATTGGATTACCACCCGCCGAAGTAGGAATACTGCTGCGATTTTCTCCGTCGCCTCCACCGCCTCCACCGCACGCTGTCAATATGACACTGATGGATAAAGCGCATAGGATCCGGAATGCGTAAACACTAAAGTTTTCCATGATTTGCCTGTCTATTATGGTTATTGTCTGCGTTGAACGCTAGAAATGAGCCGAGTAATAAATTGGTGATTTATTGTGCCATGAAATGCTTTTTTGATAGCGCTGTCAAATAAAAATTATTAATGGCGTTCATTATTTGATTTGGATCATGATGTGTGTTTTTTGGTTACACATCCACCTAAAAATTTATCGCCACACGGTGACAAAACGTCAATAAAACGGCGCAAATAAGTGTCGGAAAAACCGCCTATACACAAAAACAAAACCCCCGACTCACGCCGGGGGTTTTTGATGGTTTTACCGATAAAAAAGCGTTATTTACTCATCGAAAGGATGTCTTAGTACAACAGTCTGAACGCGATCTGGCCCAGTGGAAATAATATCGATAGGCGTTTTCATCAGCTCTTCTAAACGAGCTATGTAAGCACGCGCATTAGCGGGTAACTCATCAAGACTCTGAGCCCCTACGGTTGATTCATTCCAGCCTGGCATTTCTTCATAAACAGGCTTTATGTTAGCCCAACCATCCGCATCATAAGGGATACCCACAGCGTTGCCTTGTGCATCTTGATAGCCAATACAAATCTTCACGGTCTTGAGCCCATCCAGCACATCCAGTTTGGTCAGGCAGACACCGGTAACGCTATTAATACGATTGGCATGACGAACCGCTACTATATCGAACCAGCCACAGCGACGCTTACGACCCGTCGTCGCACCAAACTCATGGCCTTTCTCACCCAAGTAAGCACCCACTTCACAAGTCAATTCTGTCGGAAACGGACCGGAACCTACGCGTGTGGTGTAAGCCTTAGTGATACCCAACACATAATCAAGATAGAGTGGACCAAAACCCGAACCTGTGGCCGTTCCACCTGCCGTCGTATTGGATGAGGTGACAAATGGGTATGTACCATGATCGATATCCAGCAACGAACCTTGCGCCCCCTCAAACAAAATACTTTCGCCATTTTCGCGAGCGGTGTGCAACAAGTCGGTAACGTCGGCGATCATCGGGATTAACTGCACCGCCCACGCGGTACAATCTGCCAGAGTCTTATCGTAATCAACGGCGGGAACTTTGAAATAGTTAGTCAAGACGAAATTGTGATAGGTCAGAATTTCTTTGAGCTTCACGGCAAAGCTTTTCAGATCCAGCAAATCTCCCAAGCGCAAACCGCGGCGAGCCACCTTATCTTCGTAAGCTGGACCAATACCACGACCCGTCGTGCCGATTTTGGCATCACCTCGCGCCGCTTCGCGCGCCTGATCAAGGGCAACATGGTAAGGCAGAATTAAGGGACATGCAGGCGATAGGCGCAACCGCTCGCGCACTGGAACACCTGTTACCTCGAGCTCGGCAATCTCCTTAAACAAGGCTTCGGGCGATAAAACAACCCCATTACCAATCAAACAAATAACACCGTCGCGTAAAATACCGGAGGGTATCAAATGCAGAACCGTTTTTTTACCATCAATTACCAGCGTATGACCAGCATTGTGGCCACCCTGAAAACGAGTTACCAAGGAAACCTGATCCGTTAACAAATCAACGATCTTACCTTTACCTTCGTCACCCCATTGGGTGCCTAGTACCACAACATTCTTGCCCATGACTGGTTTAACTCTCTGTGCTGGATGTAAAAATAAATAAGTTTTAAATGAGCGCAAGGGCGCTAGCAAATAGCGACTACTTGATAGGCGCCATTTGCAAAAATTAGCTGCCGATCGCAACCCAATTCACGCAAATCAGCGCCGTTGCTGACACTAATAACGCGCTCACCTTGAGTACGCAGAGCCTGAATGACAGACCACTGCACTGGATCAGCAAGATCAACAACGGCTATCGCGTTGTCGGCAACTCTCGGCAAGAGACCTAACTTGCTAATCGCCGTAATATCAACCGCAAAACCAGTGGCAGGACGCGCACGTCCAAATACCTCACCGATATGATCGTATCGACCACCACTGGCGATAGGGTTGCCATAGCCGGGAGCAAAAGCGGCAAACACCATACCGGTTAGATAGTGGTAACCACGCAACTCGCCTAGATCAAAATAGAGTTCGGCTTCTGGGTAGCGCGCTTCTACCACTTTAGCCACAGCATCCAACTGATCAACCGCCTCTAAGACAGCAGGCACACCGGCAAATAAGTCGCGCGCGGTCTGCAATATGGCTTTACTGCCCGCCAAGTTGGGTAACGCCAAAAACAGGCCAGCATGGATCGAAGCCGACAAATGAGCAGCAACCCATTCCCGAATTTCGGTCATGGCTTTGCGCTGCAATAATTCAAAAAATGCGTCTTCTTGCGTTGCATTTAAACCAGCGGCAGCAGCAATAGCGCGATAGATACCCACATGCCCCAAGTCGATATGCAACTTAGGCAACCCTGCAACCCGCAGAGATTCCAGCAGAAGCGACACCACCTCAATATCCGCGGTGACAGCCGCCTCACCATAAAACTCCAAACCCGCTTGGATAGGCGTGCGTGTTGCCAAGGGATTTTTAGGGCGGGTATGCACCACATGACCGGCATAACACAAGCGATTTGCGCCCGTACGATGAAAGCTATGAGCATCCATGCGGGCAGTTTGCGGGGTGATATCCGCACGAATACCCAGGGTACGCCCCGTGAGTTGATCCATCACCTTGAAGGTGAGCAAATCCACATCGCGCCCAAGACCAATAAGAAGAGAATCGGTGTATTCCAGCAGTGGCGGAATCACCATGTCATACCCCCAACTGCCGTATAAATCTAGCAAGCGGCGGCGTAAGGTATCTATAGCTTTAGCTTCGGCAGGGAGGATTTCCTCAACCCCATCCGGTAACAGCCAGCGATCAGCGTAGGTCATAGGCGACTCTAACAATTTAACGGGGAACCACACAGCTCGGTGCGAAAATCCAGAGCGCACACATAAAAAAACCGAGCGGTCGGCTCGGTTGCGGCATTTTAGCACTGTTTGTGGAGGAAGTTGTAGGCCAATATTCACAGGAAACAGAATATTAGCCTAGCCATTAAACACAAGCAGCTTGCGACACAGCCTTAAAACACAGCCTGTCGCAACCGATTAGTTTTTACCTTGCGGATCTTTCAAATAGCGGAAGAAATCACTCTCTGGATCAACAACCAATAAGTCATCCTTTGCACTGAAAGTGGTGCGATAGGCATTGAGGCTGCGGACAAAGCGATAGAATTCCGGATCTTTACTATAGGCTTCAGCAAAGATAGCCGCCGCCTTAGCATCGCCATCACCGCGAATACGTTCCGCATCACGATAGGCGTTGGCCTCCAGCACAGCGCGTTGGCGATCGGCATCCGCACTGATCACTTCTGCTTGCTCTTTACCTTGTGAGCGATATTCACGGGCTTCTTTTTCACGATCTGCAGCCATACGAGCAAATACTGACTGACTTGCCTCTTGCGGGAAATCGATACGCTTTACACGAATATCCTTAACTTCTATACCCAGTAACTTCACGGCATCCACGTTGATGCTTTGAGTAATTTCACTCATCAGCTCATCACGCTTACCGGAAACCACATCATGCAAGGTGCGACGACCAAACTGGTTACGAAGACCGTCCGCCACACGCTGAGCAAGACGGTTTTCAGCCGTGACTTCATCACCGCCCGTCGCCTTGTAATAGGTTTCTACATCTTTGACTTGCCATTTGATGTAGGAGTCCACAACTAAACGCTTTTGCTCCGATGTAAAAAAGCTCTCGGGCGTCATATCTGCCGTTAACAAACGCGCGTCAAACTTACGCACTTTTTCGGCAAAAGGGAATTTAAAATGAATGCCCGGCGGGACATCTGCCTGCACCAAGCGACCGAACTGCAACACAACAGCGCGTTCTAGCTCTGAAACAATATAAACGCTGTTAATACCGACGATCAAGCCAAGCAGACCAAAAACCAGCGTTAAAAGACCTTTATTAGACATTAGCGAACCTCCCTACGAAGCATCGGTTTGGCAGCTTCTGTTGGCTGTGTTGAACGACTGTTGATGGTCTCCACAGGCTCATTGGCGGGCGCAACGGATCTGCCACTGAGCTTATCTAAGGGGAGATAAAGCATGTTGTTGCCGCCTTCAACATCTACCATCACCTTGGATGAGTTGCCCATGACACTCTCCATAGTTTCCAAGTAAAGACGTTGACGCGTTACTTCTGGCGCACGTTTGTATTCCGCTAACAGGGCTTCAAAACGATCCGTTTCACCTTCTGCGCGAGCAATAACTTCTGCTTTATACGCCTCAGCCTCTTCGATCATTCGCTGTGAACGACCACGGGCTTCAGGAATAATACCGTTGGCATAAGCTTGCGCTTGATTTTTCAAGCGGGCTTCATCCTCTTTCGCTTTAATCACGTCATCAAACGCGGAGCGAACTTCTTCGGGCGGACGTGCATCCTGAATATTGACGTTGATAACATTGATGCCTGCGCCGTAAGAATCAAGGTAGCGCTGCAAACGCTCTTTAACTTCTGCCGCAATGGCCTGACGACCTTCCGACAAAACTTGATTTAATTCTGTAGAACCAATCACATGACGAACCGCAGAATCCGTCGCATGACGCAAACTGGTTTCAGGGTCTTTTACGTTGAGCACATAGGCTTTGACATCCGACACATTAAATTGCACGGTGATGGGAAGCTCTACAATGCTTTCATCTTCAGTCAGCATCAAGCCCCGGGAAGGATATTGGCGCTCACCGGTGACGTTGACGATGTAAACATTGGTGATAAGTGGCGCGTTCCAATTCAAACCTTCTGTTTTGATTTCAGAAAAAGCACCAAACTTCAAAACGACAGCGCGCTCTTTGGCATCCACCTGATAAAAGCCCGCACCGCCATAAATCAGCAAAGCAACGGCAGCAACAATCGCAAACAAGGGCCCCATGCCAGAGCTATTGCTAGATGACTTTCCACCACCGCCGCCAAAAATGCCGTTGAGCTTGTCCTGCAGTTTTTTAAACGCCTCATCAAGATCAGGCGGGCCATCATTATTGCGGCCGTTGTTACCGCCCCATGGGTCTTTATCTTTTCCCGGTTCATTCCAGGCCATAGCTACTCTCCAGATTTAAAGTTAAAGCAGAAGTGGGGATGGTTTGGCGATTTACAACTCCCGTTTAGCTAAATCATCAACCCATTGAAGATTTTCGAAAGAAACCGCATCAGCGCTGAGGATACGCAATAAATCACTCTTGGGAATACGGATTTGCAATTCAATGTCACCATCGTCTCGATAACGCTCATCAACTATTGCCTGCTGTGCAAACAGCATGGCGCGCAGCCGACCCTGCTGTGGCTTTAACAACAAACCACCCGCGACTATTTCGGTACCTAACAATTCAGATATGGCTTGCTCCAGCAAATCGCAACCCGCACCTGTTTGCGCTGAAAGCCAGACCGCAAAGGGCTTACCCGCATCATCGCGATCAATATGGGGATCTGTATCTGCCAGTAAATCGACCTTGTTGTACACGCGCAACTGCGGCAACTCAGCCGCATCAATTTCTTCAAGCACCAAGTCAACCTGCTCGATATTGCGCAAACGCTCCTCAGCTGCCGCATCGATAACGTGCAACAGAAGCGTCGAATTACTGGCCTCTTCCAAGGTTGCACGAAAGGCATCGACCAACTTATGCGGCAAATGACTAATGAAACCTACGGTATCTGCCATGACTACGCCGCCAACATCTGCCAACTCAATGCGGCGCATAGTAGGGTCGAGCGTTGCGAACAGCTTATTCTCGGCGTAAACATCGGCTCCGGTCAGACGATTAAACAGTGTGGATTTACCCGCATTCGTATATCCCACCAAGGAGACGGTGGGTATGGCGGCACGTTGACGGGAACGCCGACCCTGCTCGCGTTGGGAACGAACTTTTTCCAAGCGCTGTTCTATTTGCGTAATACGACCACGCAATAAACGCCGATCGGTTTCTAACTGGGTTTCACCCGGGCCACGCAAACCTATACCGCCCTTTTGGCGTTCAAGGTGAGTCCAGCCGCGCACTAAGCGCGTGGCACTGTGACGAAGCTGCGCCAATTCCACTTGCAACTTACCTTCGAAGGTCCGAGCGCGCTGGGCAAAAATATCCAGAATCAAACCGGTGCGATCGAGCACGCGGCATTGCAATTCTTTTTCAAGATTGCGCTCCTGGCTCGGAGTTAATGTGTGATTAAAAATGACCAGTTCAGCTTTGTGCATTTCAACCAACTCGCGCAACTCTTGAAGTTTGCCCGTGCTGATTAAAAATTTCGCAGTAGGAGTCATGCGCGAGCTGGTTAGAAAAGCTACTGGATCACCACCAGCAGACAAAACCAACTCTTCAAATTCGCGGGGGTCTTCGGCATCTTGGCCGTGAGTTAAACTCAGGTGAACTAGCACCGCCAGTTCACCTGATTCAGGGCGATCAAAAAACAATTAGCGACCTCGAGTCTGTATCAATGGATTGATAAATTACTCGGCTTGCTCGTCTTCATCACCTTCTGCACCATCACCTTCATTCAGCAATGGCACACGGACAGCACGTGAGGGTACAACAGTGGAGATAGCATGTTTGTAAACCATTTGGCTTACGGTGTTTTTTAGCAACACAACAAATTGGTCAAACGACTCAACCTGGCCTTGTAACTTAATGCCATTTACTAAGTAAATAGACACAGGCACACGCTCTTTACGCAGAACGTTCAGGTAAGGGTCTTGTAAACTATGCCCTTTTGACATGGTTATTCTCCTCGGGACAATAAATGAAAAAATAAAGAAATATCCACCTAACCACCCAATTACTGCAGGGAGCTCCCTTTACACCCCAGAGAGGAGGGGGGATAGACGCATGAAAAACTGAACAAGGTTCTCACTAGGGCATTATATGGCCTCGATACCTATAAAGTTCAAGGCACTTCGGACAATTTCTTCCCGCGAAATCAAAATACCCTCTTCAGATTCAATGTATATCCAGTGTAGTTCAGAATTCGAACTTGTCGACCAACCTCGCAACCACGTGAACTGACGCTTGGCTAACTGACGCGTCGCAATAATGCCGCGCTCAATCATTTCTATTTCATCTAAGCGCCCTTCCAAATAATCCCAGACTTGGCGATAGCCTACTGCACGGATGGCTGGCAAGGCATCGTGTAAATCGCCTCGTTGGTGTAAGACGCGCACCTCATCTAGCAACCCTACATCGATCATTTTTTGAAAACGTAATGCTATACGCTCATGCAAGATCGCTCGATCACGTGGCGCGATCGCCAACTGAATCACATTGAAGCGTTCACAAAACGAGCCTTGTGATGATTGCGCAGACTGGAGTTTGCGAAGCTCCGTCATGGTTTTACCGCTCACGCGAAAAACCTCCAAGGCGCGACTTAAGCGCTGGGAATGATTGGGATGAATTTCAGCGGCAGCTTGAGGATCAACCTCCGCTAATTGCTGATGAATATACGGCCAACCAAATTCTTCAGCCTCGCGCTCGATTTGCGCACGCACGTCAGCATCCGCCGCAGGCATTTCTGCAAGTCCATCCAGCAATGCTCTGAAATAGAGCATGGTGCCGCCCACCAATAGAGGAATTTTTCCTTGGGCGTGGATCGCTGCAATTTCACGCTCAGCATCTGCTAAAAAATCGGCAACGGAATAAGGTTCAGCGGGATCGCGAATATCAATTAAACGATGAGGTGCTGCAGCTAATTCCGCTGCGGTTGGTTTTGCGGTACCTATATCCATGCCGCGATACACCAAGGTGGAATCCACACTGATTAATTCCACCGGTAAATGTTCGCGCAAGGCAATCGCCAAATCGGTTTTACCCGATGCAGTGGGCCCCATTAAAAAAATAACGGGTAATTTTTTTACGTCATCGTTCATCGCAACCAACCATTGCAATGGCTCACGAGGCACATGGAAGGAATGCCCATTATTTCAGACACGCCGCAAATACATCCCGCTCCTGTAGTAACCATCATTGACCACGCATAAACATTTTGTCGAGATCATCCAACGATTGGAGTATCCAGGTGGGGCGACCGTGATTGCATTGACCGCTACGCTCAGTCGCTTCCATATCACGTAAAAGCGCATTCATTTCGGGAATGGTGAGCTTGCGATTGGCGCGCACTGAACCGTGACAGGCCATGGTGCCGAGAATTTCATTAATGTGATGTTGAATGCGTTCGCTGCTGCCGTGTTCGATTAAATCGGATAATACATCACGCACCAATTGTTCAACTTTGGCGCGATGCAAAATCACCGGCAATTGGCGAATCAATAAAGTTTCTGGGCCAGCGCGTTGCAATTCAAAACCGAGGCTTTTAAAGATATCCTGAAAACTTTCGGCGCAGTCCGCTTCTTTTTCGCTGACCGCAATACTCTCTGGCACCAGCAAGGGTTGTGTTTGTAAACCACCACAAGAAAAAGATTCTTTCATGCGCTCATAAGTAATTCGCTCATGTGCGGCATGCATATCCACCACGATCAAACCCTGCGCATTTTCCGCGAGAATATAAATACCTTTGAGTTGTGCAATCGCATAACCGAGCGGAGGAATATCGCTATTTTCCTCTGAAAAGCGGGGTGCTTCTGACAAGCTGGCGGGCGCATGCAAGGCGCCGTAAGTTGCCATTTGCTCGCGCACGCTATTTTCATTCAAGCGGCTTGGTTGATAAGACGATGCGCTGTAAGCATGGGAATAATTTGCAGATGATGGCGCTGCGCGAAAACCGATTGTCTCCTGCCCCCTAAATTCACCCGCCGCTATACCTTCAATAGGTTTATGGTTGGCAAGCGCAAAAGTGAGCTCTCCGTCATGACTCAACTCTTTACGTACAAGCGAATCTTCGGGGCGAACTTTTGCCAGAGCGTGATGCAAGCTGGAATAAATAAAATCATGTACGTTGCGGTTATCACGAAAACGCACTTCGTGTTTGGTGGGATGCACATTCACATCCACGGTTGATGGATCCACTTCTAAATACAACACAAACGCAGGATGACGACCGTGATACAACACATCTTGATAGGCTTGTCGCACCGCGTGACTCACCAGCTTGTCGCGTATTGAACGACCATTGACATAAAAATGTTGCAAGTCTGCTTGGCTGCGCGAAAAAGTCGGTTGCGCCACCCACCCCCATAAACGCAGACCATTACGCTCCATTTCAATATGCACGGCATTTTCCATAAACGCAGGGCCGCAGACTTGTGCAACGCGACGCTCTTGCTCTACTTGCGAATCGCCCGCCCGCCACGAATAAATGGCGCGACCGTTATGACGTAAATTAAAGGCGACATCAAAACGTGACAACGCCAAACGCTTCACCACATCTTCAAGGTGGGTGTATTCGGTTTTTTCCGTGCGCATAAATTTGCGACGCGCAGGTGTATTAAAAAATAAATCGCGCACTTCAACGGTCGTGCCGCGTGGATGAGGCGCTGGCGAAACTTCGGTTTCCATATCGCGGCCTTCGGCAACCACCTGCCAACCGGCACTGTCATCACTGGTAGAACTAATAAGCGCTAAACGCGCCACCGAACTGATACTCGCCAAGGCTTCGCCGCGAAAACCTAAGGTAGCAACCGCTTCAAGATCATCCAATTCATAAATTTTACTGGTGGCATGACGACTGAGCGCGAGCGGCAAATCTTCTTTATCAATACCGCCGCCGTTATCGCGCACGCGCATTAATTTAATGCCACCTTCTTCAACATCAATCTCTAATCGTGTTGCACCCGCATCCAAACTGTTTTCCAACAGCTCTTTGATCACCGAAGAGGGACGCTCGACCACTTCACCGGCCGCAATTTGGTTAGCGAGGCGTGGGCTTAGTAATTTAATTTTTCTCATGCAAAGATTCGCGCAGGAATTAAGAGGTAGGAGGAATTCGTAAGGTTTGACCAATTTTTACGGTTTGATTTTTTAAATTGTTGTGTCGCTGCAATACCGCGATGCTCACACCATAGCGCGATGCAATACCCGATAAAGTATCACCCGCCACCACACGGTGCGTGCGTGCAACAACCGGCGCAGAACGCACCGCAGGCGTTGAAACAACCGGCGCATTTACCGGCGCCCCAGATACATTACGCTGTGATTTTCCGGACGCCGGAATGCTCAGCGTTTGCCCGATCTTAACCGTGGAATTGCGCATGCCATTGTGCGACATGATCTGCGCACTGCTCACACCATAACGCGCAGCGATTGAGGACAGCGAATCACCCGCCGCTACCGTGTGCTGCCGATCAAAACCTTGCAGCGTACCCGCTTCAATTTGCGCAGCTAAGTAAGTTCCTGCGGGTGGGTGCTGCATAAAATATTGCCGCACACCTTTGAATACCGAATGAGCCATTTGTTTGCGATAGGCTGGCGTTGCCAATTTACGTGATTCTTCCGGATTAGAAATAAAACCGGTTTCCACTAAGATGGAAGGCACATCAGGCGCTTTGAGCACCATGAATCCCGCTTGCTCAACATGGCGTTTGTGCAGGCGCGCAACACTCCCCATTGAAGTCAGTACATGACTACCCACCTGCAAGCTGGAATTTAACGTAGCGGTCATGGAGAGATCGACCAACACACCGGCCAATACTTGATCTTTATCATCCAAACTGATGCTGCCGACACCACCAATTAAATCCGATTCGTTTTCGCGCTGCGCTAAAAAGCGCGCCGTTTCAGACGTGGCTCCATTACGCGACAAAGCAAATACGGATGCACCGCGCGCGCTAGCTTTGGTAAAAGCATCGGCGTGAATAGAAATAAATAAATCCGCTTTCATGGTGCGCGCTAAATCACGGCGCTTCTTCAACGGGATAAAGTAATCGCCCGTGCGGGTTAATTTACCGGTGAATCCTGGGGTTGCGTTGATGGCTGCCACTAACTCTTTCGCAATCGCGAGAGTAACTTCTTTCTCGCGTACACGGTTAGGTCCCATGGCTCCGGGATCTTCCCCGCCATGCCCTGCATCCACCGCAATAATGATGGCGCGCTTACCACCCAGATCCGTGGTGCTTTTGACTGGCTGCTGCGAAGTCTCTGGTTGCGCAATAGAAACTGGCTCGGTTGGAGCAGCAACAGCGGCCTTGGTTTGTCCCTGTGACGCGGTTACCACTGGCTTTGCAGGCTCGACAGTGGCAGATGGCGGCACGCGAGTTGATGTTGAGTTTGATGTAGTCGCGGCCGCAGGCTCGACATCATCGTACAAATCAATCACCAAGCGATCATGCATGCCCGCGCTGGCTTTCAAGAAAAAACTGTTGGGCGATACGGCACTTTTTAAATCCATGACCAAACGCAAATCGGTTTTGTTTTGCACGGAACTGCGCACCACTATGACGGGCGTATCCGCCAATTGCAGTTTGGCGAGCAGGTTCGGATTCAAGGTGGTATTGGGAACATCGAGAATGATGCGGCGCGGGTTATTTGCCAAGGTCAAGCTGTGCTGAACCGGAGAATTCAAATCCAACACCAAACGGGTATGATCCGGCGCGCGCCATACGCGCACCCCATTGACCGTTGCCGACTGGGCAACTGCCGCGCCAAAAAGCAGAACCACGCCACATACTGCGCTCAATAAACGAACAAACGACATAAAAAATCTCAGTAAACCTGCAACTTATTGGATAACTATCGGCAAGGCAAAACAACCCTCGCCGAACAGGTTCGCACTCTACCCTAATCTTTTCATGGGGCTCCATCGAAATTGCCACTTTTGGTTACTTTTTATACCAATCAAAACAATAATGCCAGCCTTTCGGCGCCTCAACTGTGAAGCTTTCAGAAGCTGTGCTATTACCAATGGTATAGATCCTGTTCTCTCATTCATTACCTTGGGTTTTTCTATGCTGCCCCTGACATCATTTTCCTTAAAAAAGCCTCAGAAAACTGCTCTGTATCTAGCCATGGCCCTCACCTGTACCAGCCTGCCCAGCTACGCTATTAGTTATGGCATTTACGATTCCCGTGGTTTGGGCATGGGTGGGGCAGCCGCAGCGGTAGGCAGCCATGCGCAGGCGGCGTTTTACAATCCGGCACTGCTCGCCTTTCACGATAAGGAGGAGGAGCAATCGCGGGATGGCCGCGTGTATTTCCCCAATCTTGTCGTGCAGCTTTCCGGTGCTACTGAAGAGGCGATTGAGGCCTTGGATGATGAGCTCGACAATCAAATTAGCGACGCCATCGATGCGTTTAATCTCGATACCAGTGCCGCAAATGCAGGAGTCATTGTCGGTCACTCCCGCGAGTTACGAGACCTTTTGGACGATATTGATCGCGAAGACCTAGGCGTCGATAGTTTTGTGGGTTTCATTATTAGCGAGCCTAGCAACCGCGAAGGCGGCGCCTTTTATTTTGGAGCTCGCGCGATAGGTGTGGGCGCAGCCACCATTAGCGACGCCGACAGCGCCCTACTGGATGACTACATAGATGCACTCTCGCAAGTTGCCTCAGGTACCGATTTCGCGACTGTCGCCGCGCAGTACCCGAATTTGGTGGATAACGGCAACTTGCTCGACCCAACCGATACCCTAACCTCCACCGCCGATGTGAGCGGCCTAGCCATTGCAGAATGGGGCATGGCCATGGCGAAAGAATGGGAGTTCTGGGGGCAAGGCGTTTCCTTTGGCATAACCCCAAAACTGATGCGCGTAGATGCCTATCGCGACACCGCCGATTTCAACAGCGATGCCGACAATCTTGAAGAGGGTACGGATAGCCTTTCCGATACCAAAGACACACATATTACGTTTAATGCCGATCTCGGAATTGCCGCCACTATCGCCGAACATTATCGTGTGAGTATCGCGATTAAAGATGTCTTCGAGAAAAGCTTCTCCACCACACAAGAGCCAGACCCTGTCACCGGCATAACACTACCGGAACTCACGGTAACGCTCAGCCCGCGTTCACGCATGGGGCTTGGTTATATCAACAATAATTTCACCCTGGGTGTGGATTACGATTTGCAAGAAGCAGAACCTATGGCGAACGAAGCCACCACGCAAGAACTGGCACTGGGTGCGGAATATGTCTTGTGGAATAGCCTCGCTCTGCGTGCAGGCTACCGGCAGGATCAAGCCGGCTTGCGCGATGATGTGATGTCAGGTGGGATTGGATATCGCTGGCATCGATTTGTGGTTGATGCCGCCTATGCCCAAGGCGGCGATGGCAGAGCAGCTGGCTTACAATTGGGTTGGACGTTTTAAACGCATTACATTGAGCGGATGATGCGATTAATGTCGATATTCTCCACCGCATGGGTGCGCATAAATTCAATAAAATCCGTTTCTGCCATGGGCTTGGCAATCACAAAACCCTGCGCCACTTCGCAACCTTCTTTCTTCAGGAGTTGCAGGGTTTTGTCATCCTCTACGCCCTCCGCAACTGTGACTAAACCCAACTCACGCGCCATGGAAATCGTCGAACGTACAATGCTGTGATTGCGGTCATTGGTGAGCATATCACCCACAAAACTGCGATCTATTTTCAATTCATGAATAGGGAACGAATTTAAATAGGATAAGGATGAATAACCCGTACCAAAATCATCCACGGCGGCATGCACACCCAAAGCATTTAATTGCGTTAACACACTCTTCACATGTTGCGGATCAGAGGCCACACAGGTTTCCGTTAACTCCACTTTTAAATCGCACGCCATACCGCGATGACGCAAGAGCGCTTGGGAAATAATATCCACCAAATTCGCTTCCAATAAATCGTAAGCTGCAACATTCACACTGATGCAACAGGGCATATGTTGTTTACGCAAATAGGCGGACACACGCACAGCTTCATCCACCATTTGCAAGGTGACTTGTTCGATCAAACCGGAATGCTCTAACAAGGGGATAAAAACGCTGGGCGCAATAACACCTAATTGCCAGTGGTTCCAGCGCTCTAAAATTTCCGCCGATTCAATTTTGCCGGTGCGTAAATTTAATTGCGGCTGAAAAACAGGATACAAACCTTGCACATTACCTTTCACAAAGGTGGAGACAATATCCATATCCAAACGGCTAGGCTCCATGGAGGCGTCATACTGCATCCAACGTTTGCGCCGCGCGACACTGGTGGCCAATGCAGTTTCCGCATGTCGTACTAATTTACTGGCAGAGCGGCCATGCTCCGGCCAATACGCAGAACCGCCAACCAATTGTGTGCCGCAACCTAAGTCGGCATCCGCAATTTTTTTGCTGAGCGTTTTAAATAATTGAGGCGCATTGCTCTTATTCATAAACAATGCAAAAACACCACGACCAAAATAGGCCGCTTGCGTGTGTGGCAGTTCGCGCAATAAACCGGCAAAAGCGGTCACAATTAATTCAGCGCGCGTGAAACCCAAGGTGCGAACAATGACATCCAAATCCAATAATTTAATAATCATCACTTCTTTCATCACAGAGAGTGACTCTGTTGGCGCATGAAAATAATCATCCAGCAATTCCATGAAATGCTGTTGCTTGGCCAAACCGGTTTGTTGATCAATCGTCAATAAATGTTGATGTTGCTGTTCAATGGATGCACACCGCTCAAGCGCCTGCTGTAATTCTTTATCGCGCTGCGTTAACACATAACGGGTATAACTCAACCAAAGGGCACCCGCTACACCAAGGAGCCATACAAATCCCCACCACCAGCCAGACTCCATTAGGCTCCCCTGCTCCCCTGCCATAGCCACACCGGACAGCCCCCACAAACCGCCCAGCGTCAGAAAAAACCAACGCCAGCCAGAGGGCGTGAAACGGTTAGATAAAGGAGACAACATTGCGCACACTCAGTAGATTTTTCAGGATATAACGTAAAGCCTAGGGCAGGATCAAACAATTCACCAATCGACTATCAGAGGATTACGTTCTATACAGAGGGATTAAAGAGAATTTTAGAAACAATAGGAAATAAAGAGAAAACACCATTTATCAAGATCACCCTAAAACCAACACTCACAAGCCTGTGTAGAATAGTCGCATCGCCAAAAATTAACAGCAAAAAGCATGCAATTTTATCAGGCATAATCTAGACAAGGTTCAAGGCAACAACATCCTATGCCACCAGCAATTGTAAAGGTGAAATAAACGTGTCCACGTATTCATGGGTCAGCCCCTATCATGCAAAGGCAATCATCCTACTATTCATCATCGGACTTGGCGCGTGCACTACGCATCGCCCCACCCCCAGTGAAATATGGAAAGAAGGAGTTGATAAACAATGGGTCACTTCCAATAAGCACTCGCTATTATGGTTGGAAAAAAAAGCGGCCAATCCCACCGCGATTCATGTTTACATCGAAGGGGATGGCACGCCATTCGTTAATCGGGTTTTTATTGCACACAACCCTACGCCAAACTACCCGCTCGCGATGGATCTGATGAAACAAGATCCGCAATTAAGTTTTTATCTTGGGCGCCCTTGCTATTACCAATCTCCCGATTTTTATAACGACGTAGAAAAAGGTAAAAGTGATAGCCCCTGTAATTTCTTTTATTGGACAACCGCGCGCTATTCAGAAGAGGTAGTCGCCACCATGACCCAAGCGCTCACCGACAAAATAGCCCAACTGCCTGAAACACAACAATCGCTCCCCATTATTTTAATTGGGCATAGCGGTGGCGGCACATTAGCCATGTTAATTGCGCAGCGCGCACTCATGGTGGATGGCGTGATAACCATTGCCGCGAATATGGACACAGGCGCATGGACAAGGCATCACATGTATGTTCCCCCGCTCATCAGTTCCATTAACCCCGCCAAATTACCCTCGCTGCGCCCAATACCACAAGTTCATTTTGCGGGCGAAAATGACAAAGAGGTTCCCCCCAAAATCAATGCGAAATTTATGAAAAAAATAAATCAGGAATTCATTATTAAAAAAGGCTTTACCCATGGCTGCTGTTGGCGCGATGAATGGCCGGAATTATTACAGATGGCGATTCAAAAAATGGGGTTACATTAACGCACACACTAACGGCCAACACACTTATCAACCGCATAAAAAGGTGCTCACACCTGTGGCACCTAGATCTACCCGCAACTCTTTTTATTGTCGATAAACATTACAACTGGCAACTCATTTTTATCTTGCAAAAAATAAACGTGTTTTAAAACAACGCGTAACGCAACCTCGTCAACTTGGCGTGCAATATGCAGATCAAGCAACAACCCTCTGGTTGGGTTGCTCAGCTTCCTTTTTCAAAAGTAATTTTCAAACGTATTTTGCATAAGTTTCCAGTAAGATTTTCGCTTAAATCATCACGCTGGCAGCTTACACAGAAGGATTTCCATGTCATGAAGCGCAGACACTACCCACGAGTACCGGTTATGGATGTGGGCAGGTTGAACTCTCGCGCTTTAAGAGAATTTTGAGTAAAGGCATTGAACAAAAATCTATTAATGGTTGCATTAATTTTTGCCGGATGCGCTCTGGCGGGGCACAGCTTACTCAAGCCAGAACCCATTCGATGGCAATTAACGCCAGAACAACCGCAAATAACAAAAATTATTACGCTGGAAAAAATACCGCACTACACCTATATGAATCGGTTGATCGTGCAAGTAAACCCCACCAAGAATACTGCCAACCCTCAAGCCCAGACATTGGCTGTCGATGTTTTTTGTGAAGGCAACAACCACCCACTACAACAACAAGTATTCAGCGCCAGCTCAACCGCCTCCAGCGAAAAATTTATTGTTCAGCTGCCCAACAAGCTTGAACAATGCTTTAACCAAGAAGCCATTGCACAACTCGAAGTTCATCTTTCTATCGTCTCACCAGATACAAACACTGCACTTATTCGCAAAGGAGAGTTTTATGTTCAATAAGTACGCCGTTCAATAACCAAACCATCGCTATTCATACACGTCATTATTCACTGAAAAGGAGCTCGACAATGAAATCAACAAGCCGCTATATCATCATCAGTTTTATGCTGCTGTTAGTAACAGCCTGTAAACAACCCAAACCACCCGCCTACGATTTGGATCATCCCGAAAAATACGACCCCAACCCTCTCGTCATGCCAAGCAATCTTACCCCGGCAGAAATTATTGCCAGTGCAGGTCACGGCGCCATTTTTGATCACCAAGGCAAGCAGCTAGTATTAACCGACGAGCTGGTGCTGAGTATACAAATCTCCATGATCGATCAACTGCGTGAAAGCGCATGGCAAAATGTGGATGGTCAAACAAAACAGACCTTGGAAAGCGCATTAATGCTTGTACACAGCAATGACATAAAAGCGACAGAAAAAACGATTTTAAATGCAGCGATAATCGAAACCTTGCAAAAAAAGGCAGATGAAAAATTGCGCAAAAATTTGGTGTGGCGGCACAACTTGCTCGCCAAAAACATTCGCCTTGATTACATCAAATGGCGCCCCACACTCAATCAACGCATTATCGACCTCATTCGTCGCTTAGGTTTACGTGGTTTTTTTGAAAGCCCTGCAACACCTTCAACGGATTATGTTGCACGCTGCCGCGCCGAGAATGTGCCTATTCCGCCAGAATGGTCATTAGCATCGCCCGGTACATGGCGCTATCAAGGTTTATTGGACAACGAATTAATTTTAGCGAGTGCAGACACACATTTATGGACATGGGCTGATCCACACAAACGCGGAGGCTGCATTTTATTACCACGCGGTGGTGGTGCTGCTGGATTAATTTGTCAAAGTGCCACAACGGGCAAAGCCTGTTTCTGGGACAACATCTCACGCGCAGACGGCACTAAAGTAAATTGGAATACCGCCACTTTAAATGTCAATAATTTACAGGATGGTGATTCACTCGCTGAAAACTGCACAGGCTGTCATCGCGGCAACAACGTATTTTTAATTTCGCCCGATAATGCCACGTGGAAGAAAGTCATTAAACAATCGCAGTCTGTAGCCAACGCAGGCGCAACGTTTACCACACGCATTGAAAATGCCGCCATCACACGTTACACACCCATATCAACCCAACCCACATGGAGCAATCCATCTGCCGGGCAATGTATTGGCTGCCATGAACGCCCCAGTGTAGGCTTTGGCACCACACCATCCCCCATGCCCCCTAATTGCAAAACCAGCAATTCCGATCCAACGGGTTGTTACAATTAAATTTTAACGTCATAAAAATACCTCCTTTGGCTTACTAAAGGAGGTATTACAAACCGCAATGAACAGTAAAACTTTATAGGTACACGGCTATTAGCTACATTTTAAGCTGATGTAATATTCAAAAATCACTTTTTAGATTTATTGTCGATAACAACACGAGGCTTTTTTTCTTCAGCTGTGTATTCAGCAAGCTCGTCGGGAAACAACTCAGCATCCGTTTTTTCAGCAATTCTTCATCGCCAGCAAGCACACCAGCCTCATCAAAATCAGGTTTATTCTTTTCATCAAATAAACCCTCTAATGCCTTTTTCGAAAATTTCCGCAAATCCTCAAGAATCTCTTCGTCGCTTTTATTTTCAGTTTTCTTGTTGTCTGACATGGCTTATATCCCTTTTGGTTTATAAATCACCGATTATGGCAAAACAAAAAACTATCGGATAGCCAAGAAACATGATGTACAGCTAGCTTCCAGCGCCCATGAGTAAAATAAAAATAGGATGTAATGGATGCCACATACGGAAAATCACTACAGAGTAAAAAAATACTGGCACAAAGCGCGACAATACGGTTTACTTGTGCCCACCAGCTAGGAATACAATTCACAAGCAGCAGGTTCCCGCATATGACATGGATAAATGGATGATAAGTTAATGATTTTAGAACTCCCTTCATTCAATCAATGTTTATGCAAACTAAAAAATTTACCGAAGCGTCGTAGTTAGCATCATCAAAGATTATTTTATGTTTTATGATATCGAGCTGCCTTGCTCAGCAAACAGTCGAAACTTGATTAAGCGCTGAAAGTAGAAACCAAATTTTACTCCGCTCCTAATTACCGTATTAAACATCAAAGGATGTCCTAAATGACCACATGGGAAATCACCTCAAAAATCCTCTTTCCTTTAGCGCAAACAGCCACAGGGGAAAATGGGGAGCTTCCTAAAAAGCTGCATTTTGAAAGCAGGTTTGTTGATGGCAACGAAGTAAAGATTGATGATGTGACAATAACAATCAAGAAGTCGGCTTCCGAAGACGAACAATTCGCTTTAAATTCAGGATCCGCACAAATGGAGCCAGCATTATTGATATGCACAATCGACGAAGACGATGGAATAAAAGCGATACAGAGATCAATCCCATATATTGAGTGGGCTTGCGATCAACTTTCATACTTAAGTCAACACCATATAAAGGTCGTATCCACTGAGCTCCGCAAGAAAGACAACATGCAAAATAAAGATATATTTCTAATGCCAATTCAATCTGCAAAATTCAGAAAATCGATTTACATGAATACCATGACTCCAAAAATCATACCTTTATGGCCATTCCCTGCTCATTTTACAGAGCGTGATTTTGCAATGTTAAGGTGGTACCACAAATCTCTAGCGGCAGAGTACGAAGTTGACCGGTTTGTTTTTTTATGGGTATGCCTAGAAATTATTTGTAAGGCCTCAGATTTTGTTGTCAAAGCACCATATGTAAATCATTCATGCGGACATAAAATACTTGAATGCCCTGAATGCGGTTCAAAAACAGAAAAAGAAGTTAATGGTAAAACTCTCCAAGGATACCTCACGAAATATCTGAATGTTGATACTGCAACAGCGAAAGGAATGTGGAGTTTTAGACAATTACTACACGGCCAAAACAAACTAAATGAGCAAAGTATGAAAGATGCCGAAAAGCTAATAACATCTCTTCAGGCTGCCGTAAATCTTGGCATAAAAAGAAGATTTGGTTTTAAAGACTCTGAATTTCCGATTGTATTACCTCAAGGGCCTTCATTTTCAACAATAGGGCTCACTGTGAGTTCAAATTTAGGGAAAATGTAAAGTTAAAAAATAATTGGGGTCACAGTAAAATTAAACTTCCGCCTCTTGGCCAAAAGGAGCTATCAAAATAATTATTTATCCTAAATATCGCGGGAGGGATAAATTTTTATTGCAGCTCTGCGATGCAACATCCCATCATTAATATGATAATTGGGGTCAAGAGTGAAATTTTTATTCAAAAAGTTTTCACACCATTAACTATTCAGTATCCCTCCACAGGGTTCTATGTTGATGAAAATGGTGCAGCCCCTGCTTTAGTAACCTTTGTCTTTGCTATCTACTTTTGGAGAAAAGGCATTTATTTGCCGCACACAAAAAACACATAACAAAGCAATCAAACGAATGGTTTTAAAGTTGCACTTTTGCCATTCCGCTTCTCTCCATTTTATGGAACAAATGCAACTTTAAAACCACCGTTTATCGCGACGTTATCAGAAAATAAGGTATCACATGCATCATGTAATGTTCGACATAGACGGAACCTTGGTAGAGTCTTATGAATTGGACTCGCAGTGTTTCATTGATGCTATCCAAGAAATCACAGGGCTATCGATAAACTCTGATTGGTCTAAGTATCAGCATGTAACTGATTCAGGAATACTAAATGAGGTTTTACTCTCTAGCGAATATTCCAATAGGGAGCTATACAAAGTCCAAATAAAAAAGCTATTTCTTGAAAAGCTTGCTGTGTCGTTAGCTAGCAAGCCAGTCAATGAAGTTATGGGCGCAAGCGCCTTCCTAATGCGTCTTCAATCAATGAGCAATATTGTTGTGTCTCTAGCTACCGGTGGCTGGCGAGAAAGTGCCATTTTAAAACTTGAATCAGCGGGTATAAATTACTCATCTTTTCCGTTGGCATCTTCAAATGATCATTATTCAAGAATTGAAATTATGAAGCTGGCCGCCGAGCGTGCGTCTAACAACCAATATCCCTGCACATACTTTGGGGATGGAGTATGGGACAAAGAAGCTTGCAACCATCTTGGCTATAACTTCGTTTTGGTAGGGAGCAAATTTGAACATAATCCGCGCATCAATAATTTTCTGAAAATAGAATGTGCGTTAGCATACGTAGGCTTATAACAAAGCAATCAAACGGTTATGAAGTGAAAAAATGAGAAATCTATCTTTTATAATTTTAGTATTGTGCTTACGATCTTACGCTTCGGAATCTGAATTCAATTGTCATGATATTGCTATAGGGCCTGATGGCATGGCGTGGGATCCAAATGACCGTAATCAGCTAATTTCTGGCGTAGTCGTTTGCGAATCTAAAAGCATTCGTCGCCAAATTCAATATGAAAACGGTTTTAAGCATGGAAAGGAACATATAACATCCACAAATCATGATGGAGAGATCATAAACACCTACAGCAAGGGTGAAAAATTAATGGCGTGTAAAAAAACAAAAGAAGGTGATAAAACAATTACCTACTGTCAAAACTTTAAAACTGGAGAAATTACACAATCTTTAGAATAGTTCTGATCAAGTAAATTCGTTAGTTTTATGGCTATAGCATAGGAGGTGCCAGCTCTTTAATAGTTTTTAATAAAGCGAAGACGTAAAAGAAAATTTCATAACGAGTCGTTGCAGCATCACTTCGCCACGCTGAAAAGTTTTCAGTCGCAGTTTTGTGGTTTTACTGCGCAAAAGTATTCAAGAAAAACGAAACTTAAAAACTGTCGCTGAACTCGACTTCATGCAGAATGAAGATCGATTCCAGGAAAGAATAAAATGACAATAATTAGCCTAAGTCTGATTGCTTTTTTGTTTTTTATAAATCCTGTATATGGTAAAAATAAAATGAACGATGAACAAGGGCTAAAAATTATTTCAAATAATCAGCCAAATGAAAAATACAATAGTTTTTTTGTGGACGTCGAGTTATCCACATTTGTAAACTGCGGAAGTCAATATGCTACTTGGCGGCAATTTCCAATGGCAATCCAATACAAAATCATCGATCTTGACACGAATAAAGTATATACATCCATTGATATGATGCTATCAATTTCAGAAAGCGGTAACGAAATTTTTGAGCGTTATAGAAAAGAACCTTGTAATCAGGTTGTAAGCAAGAAATTCTCAGTTTCCCTGGATGAGATATATTTTCAAAATAGACCAAAAAATGCCATATTAAATTTTGAATTACAGGCTGAATATGCTGGTTACAAATCAAACAAATTAAAATTCTTAAAAGCTCCTTTTAACATTAAGAGTTTTTAGGAGAAGGCATAGCAAGGCATTTCAGCACCGCTCAGGCTTCACCTCCACTGGCCAGTTTGTAAGTGGCGCTTACGTTGCAGTTTTGCCGTTCGCTTCGCTCAGTTTACGTCAAAATGCAACTTAAAAACCGCCGCTGATCTCGGCGTTAAGTAAATAGGCCACAAATGAATACATGTCTTCTATTTGATTGTGATGGAACGCTAGTTGATAGTGAACGACTATGCAACATTGGCCTAGTGAAAATGTTTAAAGAATATGGTGTTGCGCTTGAACTAGAGGAAATGGTAAAGGAATTTAAAGGTTTTAGATTAAGTACTATTCTAGAAATATTATCAGTTCGCTATGAATTAAATTTGCCTTCCGAATTTATTCCGAAGTATAGATTGCTTGTAGAGGGACTATTTAATTTAGAGCTGAAGCCAATTGAAGGCATCGAGTTTGCTCTAGAAAATCTAAAACATACAAAGGCAGTCGTATCAAGTGGCCCACGAGAAAAAATACTACATGCACTATCGATCTGTAATTTATCAAAATATTTTGGAAGTAATATTTTTAGCTCATATGAAATAGGAATTTGGAAACCTGATCCTGAAATCTATTTGCATGCTGCAAGGAGTTTAGGTTATTTAAATAGCAACTGTATTGTAATTGAAGACGGAATCGTTGGTATTGAAGCAGGCGTTAAAGCAGGTATGCGAACACTATTCTATAATCCTTATAGTGAGAACTGCCCATATTCGTCTGTCGAAAGTTTTAAAAGCATGAAAGAGTTGCCAACCATTGTAAATACTTAAACATTTGATAAATCACACAATCAGCTGTATTGCCTATTCAAGAAACAGTGCGAGCTATATTAGTAAAACAGAGCAGTTATTAGGTTAATATTTATGTCTTTATTAGGCTTGGTTTTGAGCGTTTTGGGGCAATTTATGCTCGCTATGTTTCAATTTATGTTGGTTGCTTTTTCGGGTGGCGCTTTGGCTAATAGCAACAAACTTAGCTCGTGGAAAATGTCGGTGTTAAATGCGAGCCTTTATATGCTTCCGGCAATTAGTGTGATGACTGCCGCCGCATTGATTTATTTTTATGCCTCAGAATCGCCCTATCTTTCATACAAGTGGCACCTTCTTCCGCTTGGGGCAACGGTTGTTTATTTCGTTTTTGCAGTGAAGAATAATTAAAACTCGTTAAGGAGAGCGACTGAAAAGAATGGAGTTACAAAAAAACAGACTTTACTCAGCACCCAAAAAATCGCCTTGCAATGTAATCACTCTCCCCTCCCCACTCACCGCAATATCAATCACCACATCTGCTTCTGGCAATATACCGGCACCGCGTTCAGGCCATTCGATTAAACAGATATTGTTATCGGAAAAATAATCGCGGATGCCCATGTATTCCAATTCTTCTGCATCGCCTAAACGATACAAATCAAAATGGTAGAGCGTTCGCGCAGGAAATTCGTAAGCTTCGACGAGTGTGTAGGTGGGGCTTTTTACCGCGCCTGTATGGCCAAATGCGCGCAATATGCCGCGCGACAAAGTGGTTTTACCTGCACCTAAATCGCCACGTAAAAAAATAGTGAGTGCGCCTGCGTGTTGCGCAAAACGCTGGCCGAGTTGCTCGCCAAAAGCAACCATGTCGGCTTCGTTGTTGAGGTGTTGAATGTGCTGCATGGTTGTTAGAGGAATTCGCGAAGGTAAGGGATGACATCGGTTGCCAGTAGGCCGCGCTCGCCAACATCATCCGCCGCCAAATCGGCGGCGTGCGCATGTACCAGTGCGCCTAAACGCGCGGCATCCGTGGCGAGTAAACCTTGCGCCATGAGGCCGCCGAGAATACCGCTTAATACATCGCCCATGCCGCCGGTTGCCATGCCGGGGTTGCCAGCAGTAACCACACCGATGGGCGCACACACACCAGCAGACACACCAATAGACGCAGCCGCTGACGCTATCAAACTACCGGCGCCTTTCAAGATGACGGCGGCGTTGTAACGCGCTTGAATCGCCCCTACCGCCGCAAAACGGTTAGCTTCTACTTCTGCGGTGGTGATGCCGAGCAGCCGCGCCGCCTCAGCGGGGTGCGGTGTTAATAGCCAGTTGGTTAATTTGGCGGTGCAGGGTACAACGCGACCGGCGGCCAGTATGTTGATGGCATCGGCATCAATCACCATGGGTAAACCACTTTTTACCGCCTGTTGGAGCATTTGCTCAGACCACGGGGATTGCCCAAGGCCGGGGCCGACCACCAATACCGTGGGGCGAACTAACAGTGGCTCCAACTCCTGACCGGATACCACACCACAAGCCATGACCTCTGGCCGACGCGCCAAGAGTGCAGAGATATGCTCGGGGCGTGTTGCAACGCTGACCAAACCAGCTCCGGTTCGCGCGGCGGCTTCCGCCGCCATAATCACTGCGCCGCCGTAACCGGTATCGCCGCCAATAATCATCACATGGCCAAAGTGGCCTTTGTGGGCATCGGCTTGGCGCGGAGGAAGTAGGCTGCTGAGTGTATCCAGAGATAAACGCTCGACCTGCGCCGGACGCGCTGCATAAATATCGTCGGGGATACCCAAGCGATGGAGAATGACTTCGCCCGCAAGCGCAGGTCCACGACCCGTCACCAAACCACGCTTGATGCCGATGTAGGTGAGCGTGAGCCCCGCTTTTACGGCATCGCCCAGTACGGCACCCGTATCGGCCTGCAAACCGGAGGGAATATCCAGCGCTAATACGGGCAAACCAGATTGATTAACTTGTTGCACTGCTGCGGCAAAATCGGCTTTTAGTGCGCCGTTTAAACCAATGCCTACCAAGGCATCCACAATCACACCTGTCGTAGGGGCAGAGGCAGAGAAGAAAGGCAGAATGCGAACCCCTTCTTGCTCAGCAAACTCGAAGGCTGTGTGCGCATCGCCTTTGAGCTTATCGCTAGGGGTGACTTGAATCACTTGCACCGGCAACAAACGCTGCGCCAAGAGCCCCGCCAACACATAACCATCACCACCGTTGTTGCCCGCGCCACAATAAATGGTGACTAAGGCTGGCGATGGAAAGCGTTCCAGCAGTAAATCAAAAGCGGCGCGACCGGCACGCTTCATAAGTTGAAGCGAGGGAATACCGCTGTCGATAGCGGCGTTATCCAGCGCATAGGCTTCAGCAGCGGTGTAGAGCGAATGGGAATCAGCAAGTATTTTCATGAAAACTCAATCTGGCGGGCTAGTAAGAATGCGCCGAATTATACGCAAGTTGCACAAGAAAGGGCTGGTGCCGCAGGCCAAATAGCAATAACTAGAAATCCCTCTGACGGAGCAGGCCTACAGCGAGAAAGTTTTCACAAACTCGGCAAGCATCGCCACCATTAACTATATTGTTGATTGACCTGCGTAAAAGATACCGTCATGACACATCAAACCCTACAACTCATCATCAAAGGTGACTCGCGCCCACTGAGCGACGCCCTTGGCGTGATGGCGAAAGCAGATGGCATGCCCATCGCACAGCTACGGCAAAAGTGCGCGAGTAGTCTCTACGAGCGCCTATTAGCGGGCGATACTGTGGATAAAGAGCTGCGCCACTGGTTGGATGATTTCAAACCCGCCTTTGTGCAGTTCTGCAGTACAGACGATAGCTTTTATAGCAACACTGAACACCCGCTCCGCCAGCTGTTTGGTTGGTTGCTACGCGATGCCTGCCACTGGTGCCCACGGGATGCCAAAAGCAGCCAAACCTATCAACAGAAAACCCAACAACTCATCGCAGCAGCCAAGAGCGATTGCCTAGACACACACTCGTCGTTTGATGGGTTGAAAAACGCACTCGCGGAACACCTTAAATGGCAGGAGAGTGAAAACAAACGCGCACTCATGCTTGAAACACGCTTGTGCGATACCGAATTAAATAATTTGAAAATGCTCACGGCAGAAGGTCGCGTGCTGGATCTTATCAACAATGCATTGGCGGACTGCCTTATCCCTACCGACTTACACAGCGACATCACCAACACGCTGAAAAGCGAATTACAACATTGTGTTTTCAATGCACAAAATTTTACTGCCGATGGCAACTGGGAAGAGACACCGTTTTGGAAATGTTGGCAGCGCTTATTGCCACACATCAGCCATTTATTTTCTGGCGATTCCAGCACGATTGACGATCAGCATCTCTACAGCCTTGTGCCCGCACTCATGAGCGAACTTGAACGCAGTTTGCAAATTCCCACCAGCCACCCACAAGCCTATCAACACTTGGTGGATAACCTCAGCGCATACCTGATGCTAGCCGTGCAAAAGCAATCCATAGAATGCAGCCAGTTTCCCGCACTGCCCTACCCAGATGGACACAGTGAACGCAATACGCACATCACCGAAACTTTGCGCGAACAAAGCGATGCTCTGCAACAAGGTGATTGGATTTTGTTTGATAACGACAATCAACAGATGTTGCGCTGCAAGCTCGCACTCAAAAATGCCAGCGCTGACCAATTATTATTTGTCGATTACAGCGGCAAAAAAATAATGATTAAAAGCAGTAAAGACATGGCGTTGTGCTTATCCACCGGCATTGCTAAACCCTTAAATATTCGCAGCCCTGAGAACATCATTGTGGAGTTCTTACACTCGTTATTAAAACGAGTAGAACAGGTGCGAATACAACAAAAAGCACAGGCCGACACACTGGCCATAGCACAAGCGGAACAACAAAAAATAATGGCTGAACAAGAGCGACTTGCCGCACAAAAAATGACAGAGCAAGACGCTCGCGAGCGAGAAATACAGCAACAACAGATGGAAGCACAACTGGCGGCACGCAAAGCCGCCGCACGCAAAGCCATGGCCGAAGCGCGCGCACTGGCTGAAGAAAAACGCCAACGCGAGCTAGATCAACAACAGCAAGAAGAGCAACAACGAGAACAAGAAAGAACTGCACAGAACGAAGCATTATTGGTAAAACAACAAGCCGCTGTTGAATTGATGAAAGAACTGCACGTAGGTGCGTGGATCGAACTGCACATCGACAATCAACCCGTGCGCAGCAAACTATCGGTGATTATCAGCGCTGTTGGAAAATATATCTTTGTCGATCAAGTCGGCCGCAAGCTGGCTGAATACCACCGCGAACAACTGACAGACTTAATTGCGAATGGGCATGTACGAGTCATCAGTAAAGGCGATAATTTTGAAGATCAACTCGCGAAAGTTATTCGCGGATTACGCAAGGATATTTCATCATGAGTTTCCAAAAACCGCCGTCAGATAATGACAAACGTCAGGAGTTTCGTTTAGAAAACGAACTCACGGTATTTATTGAGCTCATGAGTGGTGACGAACGCAACAATAGCACCATCGTCGTGAGTAAAAGCTTGGATATATCTGCCAATGGTTTACGCGTGATTGCCGATCGCAAACTCGCCAGCGGCAGCATTTTACGAACCTGCGTACAACTCCACGATTTTGCCAGCAAATTTATGCTGACCAGTGAAGTAAAATGGGCAAAACCCTACGGCAACAAAGGTGAATTTCTACTCGGCCTCAGCCTGTTTGAATCTGAAGATACGGATATTCAACAATGGAAAGAATTTATTGCGATGACCTGTGATGGAGAGGATTAGCAAAACGCAGCTCCCAAGCTGGCACTTGGGAGCCAATACAAACCCACAATTACTTCAACAAATACACCACATAAACCTGCGCCGTTAATTTCATCACACCCGGCTCAAAGGGTTCTCCGCCACGTGCCATAGCAGCATCAAATTGCACGCCCGTTTTTGCAGAACTCCCCATCAATTCACGGTTCGGATTTAATTCCCAACGCTCATTACCACGGTTATTAAACTCGGAAATTGAATAAGGCTCACCCACGGTTTTCCCTTGGCTTTTTGCCAAACGCTCTGCACGCGCTTTTGCATCCGCCATGGCGGCGGTTTGTGCTTTATCTTCAATGGCTTTTTTATCGCTTACGGTCAGCTGAGTGTTAATCGTTTCAGAGATGTTCGCATCCACCAAGGCTTGCATCATCGCGGGATATTTTTTTAAATCGCGCAAGGTAATATCCACTTGGCGCGATACATGATTGCCTGTTAAGACTCGTTGCTGTTCTTTGTAATCGTATTCGGGGCGAATCGCCAAAGCGGTGGTGGCAATATCCTCTGCTTTAATACCGAATTTTTTGCAGGTTTCGATTAATAAGCGTGAACGCGCATCCACATCAGCTTTAGCTTTCGCAAGATCCATATCCACTTTTTGAATACTGAGGGTGAAGGTCATCACATCAGGCTCAACTTCAATCTCTGCAGAACCTTCAACATATACATGCGGTTGATTGGGTAAGGGCGATGCCAACGCCGCTACGCTTGCGGTAATCATGACGAATGCGATAAAAATTGATTTCATAAAAACTCCGTTAATTGAAAATACGCGGCGACTATAACAGCGTAAACTGAACCACAACCGACTCATTTGTTTAAAAAGTGTAATTGATGCCTAACACTCTCGACCTCAATCAACTTGCCGCCAATATTAAAGTGTGGGGGCGCGAACTTGGTTTTCAGCAAGTAGGCATTACCGACATTAACTTGGCCGACGCCGACGTTCGGCTACAAGAATGGTTAGCAAAAGGCTATCACGGCAGCATGGAATGGCTCGCTGCTCACGGCAATAAACGCTCACACCCCGCTGAGTTGTTACCTGGGACTGTGCGGGTGATTTCGGTGCGCATGGATTATCTACCGGGCGATACCCAGCAAATTAAAATCCTCAAAGATCCTACAAAAGCTTATGTATCGCGCTATGCGCTGGGGCGGGATTATCACAAACTCATCCGCAAACGCTTGAGTATTCTCGCGCAACAAATTGATGATGCGCTCCCCAAAGACTATCCCTACAAAGGCCAAAACCGCGCTTTTGTGGATAGCGCTCCCGTAATGGAACGGCCACTCGCGGAAAAAGCCGGTTTGGGTTGGACAGGCAAGCACACACTGATTCTGAACAGCACCGCAGGCAGTTGGTTTTTCCTCGGTGAGATTTTTACGTTTGTGCCTTTGCCGACAGATCAATCTGAGCAAACCAATCAATGCGGCGAGTGCACAGCCTGCTTAAAAGTCTGCCCAACCGATGCCTTCCCCGCCCCTTATCAATTGGATGCACGCCGCTGTATTTCCTATTTAACCATCGAAAATAAAGGCGCTATTCCTGAAGAATTTCGCGAGCCTATCGGCAACCGCGTGTTTGGCTGCGATGACTGCCAAGCGATTTGCCCGTGGAATAAATACGCTCAATTCACCGGCGAAACCGATTTTTTACCCCGCCACGGCTTGGCCGATAGCGATCTCGTCACGCTCTTTGAGTGGGATGAAGCAACCTTTTTACGCAATACCGAAGGCTCCGCGATTCGCCGTGTGGGTTACGAAGGCTGGCTGCGCAATGTAGCGGTAGGTTTAGGCAATGCGCCGAGCGATGAACGCATCATCGCAGCACTTAACAATAAACGCCCGCAAGTATCAGAACTGGTACAGGAACATATCGATTGGGCACTCATGCAACAAGCCACCCCCAATCGTCGACGCAAACGGAAGATTCAGCGCTAAACCAGATGCCATAGCCCTACCCAATCGCCTCAATTACAACAACTTTTGTGTTTGCCGCTATTTTTTTAAAGCACAAACGGGAATAATACCCGCCCAAACTTTGGGGCTATGACTAGACGATTGTAATGGCCTCACAAAACGTACCAAATAACCTCGATGTAGCGCCAAGAATTCCGCTACAACAACCACAAGATAGGCTGTTATGACTATGAAACCACTTTCCGATATAGGCTTGGTTGGCTTGGCCGTGATGGGTGAAAACCTGATTTTGAATATGGCCAGCAAAGGCTATACCGTGACCGCTTACAACCGCTCGGTGGAGAAGGTCGATAACTTTATTGCTGGTCGCGCACAGGGTAAAACCATTCGCGGCGCCCGCTCCATTGAAGAGTTGGTTCAATCACTCGCCAAACCACGCAAAATTATGCTGATGGTAAAAGCCGGTAAAGCAGTGGATGACTTTATCGAATTACTGGTACCTCATTTGGAAGCTGGCGACATTATTATCGATGGTGGTAACACGCATTTCCCTGATACGGACCGTCGTACCGCCTATTTGGCGAGCAAAGGTTTGCGCTTTATCGGCACTGGTGTTTCTGGTGGTGAAGAAGGTGCATTAATCGGCCCATCTATCATGCCCGGTGGTTCACCTGAAGCCTGGCCATTTGTGAAAGATATTTTCCAAAGCATCTCCGCCAAAGTTGCAGACGGTAGCCCATGCTGCGATTGGGTAGGCGAAAACGGCGCAGGCCATTTTGTGAAAATGGTGCACAACGGTATCGAATACGGCGATATGCAGTTGATCTGCGAAGCCTACCAAATCATGAAAGAATTGCTCGGCATGAGCACCGACGAAATGCACGACGTATTCGCCGAATGGAACAAGGGCGAACTCGATAGCTATCTGATTGAAATCACGCGCGACATTCTTGGTTACAAAGAAACTAACGGTGATGCACTGGTTGAGAAAATCCTCGACACCGCAGGACAAAAAGGGACTGGCAAATGGACGGGCGTGATTGCGTTGGATCTCGGTGTGCCACTCACGTTAATTTCTGAAGCGGTATTTGCACGCTGCTTGTCATCGCAAAAAGATGAACGTGTGCAAGCATCAACAATGATCAGCGGCCCAGCCGTGAATTTCACCGGCGACAAAAAAGCCTTTATCGACGATTTGCGCAACGCACTCTTTGCTTCAAAAATTATTTCTTACGCTCAAGGTTATTTATTAATGCGCGAAGCGGCCAAAGAATACGGCTGGAACCTCAACTACGGCGGTATCGCACTCATGTGGCGCGGTGGCTGTATTATTCGCTCATCCTTCTTGGGCAACATAAAAGAAGCCTTTGATAAAAACCCCGCACTGAATAATTTATTGCTGGACGATTATTTCAAAAACACCGTTGAAGCCGCGCAAGCGGGCTGGCGCCGTGTTGCCGCTGCTGCATTGATTAACGGCATTCCTGCACCGACAATTACTGCAGCACTCAGCTACTTTGATGGTTACCGTACAGCGCGCTTACCTGCCAACTTACTGCAAGCACAACGCGATTATTTCGGCGCACATACCTACGAACGCACCGACAAACCACGCGGCGAATTCTTCCACACCAATTGGACGGGTCGCGGCGGTAATACCGCATCATCAACTTATAACGTGTAAGTTATTTAAAGTAAAAATAAAAACGCCGAACCATGGAAATGGTTCGGCGTTTTTTTATTCTAAAACCTACCCCATCCTAAAAAACGTAGCACGATAATGCTGCAACTCCGCAATCGAATCCTTAATATCATCCAACGCTAAATGCGCACCGGATTTTTTCACACCAGCCAGCACATCGGGGCGCCAGCGGCGAGCGAGTTCTTTGATGGTGCTGACATCCAGATTGCGGTAGTGGAAATAACTTTCCAGTGTAGGCATTCCGCGTACGAGGAAACGGCGATCCTGGCCGATGGAATTACCGCAAATAGGCGATTTACCTTTAGGCACCCATTGCTCTAAGAATTTGATAGTTTCCGCTTCAGCTTGTGCAACACTGATTTTACTGTCGCGCACACGTTGTGTGAGGCCGGATTTACCGTGCTGATTGGTGTTCCATTCGTCCATCGCCGCTAAAACACTGTCAGGATGATGGATGGCGAACACAGGGCCTTCAGCCAAAATATTCAGGTCAGAGTCGGTCACTATGGTGGCCATTTCGATGATGACGTCGGTATCAGGCTCAAGCCCTGTCATTTCCAAATCGATCCAGATTAGGTTGTTTTCATTTAGCATGGGTTTTTCCTCGGTAAATAGGGCACAATCGCCCTGCAGCTTAAAGTAATTAGCTAGTCTAGCCAAACAACCCTATTCATACAGGTAAAAATCGCCCGCGCATGACCAAACGCAAACTGACTCGCCGCCAACAATGGCGCATCGATAAAATCCAAGACGAACGCACGGCTCGCATGGCGAAACGCGATAAAGTCACCGACGAACAATTACACGATAACGATTTAGGGCCCGAGCAACTGGGACTGGTTATCACCCACTACGGTACGCAAGTTGTGGTTGAGGCGACCGAGGGGGCGCAAGCGGGACAACATCAACGGTGCCATTTTCGTAGCAACCTTGGCTCGTTGGTGACGGGTGATAGAGTGGTGTGGCGCTCCGGCAACCCTATGGGTGTTGTGGTTGCCGTAATGCCGCGCGATTCAGCCTTGCAGCGCCCCGATCCCCACGGCGATATGAAGACCGTGGCCGCGAATATCGACCGCATTATGATTGTGGTCGCGCCCTACCCTGAACCTCATGCCAATTTAATTGATCGCTATTTGGTCGCGGCGAATGCGATTGATATAGAACCCGTCCTGGTTATCAACAAAACCGACCGGATTGATGACAGCACCCGCGCAAAAGTTACTTATTTGGAAAATACCTATCGCCAGCTCGGTTATACGGTGTTGATGGTATCCACCAAAACTGAGACAGGGCTGGATGAGTTACGTAAATACCTAGCGGATTACACCAGTGTGTTTGTGGGACAATCGGGTGTAGGTAAATCGTCGCTGGTGAATGCCTTATTACCGGAGAGTAATTTGCGTGTGGGCGATTTATCCGAGCGTCAACAAGGAACTCACACCACCACCAGCGCGACCTTGCTGCATTTCCCCGGTGGCGGGCATTTGATCGATTCACCCGGCATCCGCGAATTTGGCCTTTGGCATATGGATGAAGATGAAGTGCTGGAAGGTTTTATCGAATTCCGTGACTACATTGGCCACTGTAAATTTCGCGATTGCTCCCATCGCCATGAACCGGGATGCGCCATTCTTGCGGCACTGGAGCAAGGTAAAATTAGTGAAACTCGAATGGACTCCTATCGCTACATTTTGCGCACACTCAACGAAAACTAATAAGACCACCCCCTACTTTTTGTAAAGGAGTCAGCTCATGGCACTACCTTTTGTGATGGAATCAACCCAACTGGCCGCGCTTTTGGCGCAACCGACCAGCAAATTATTGGTCATCGACATGTGTGCTGAGCAGACCTATCTGCAAGGCCATATTGATGGTGCGATTCATGTACCACCACACAAAATTCTTAGCGGCCAAGCGCCAGTGCCGGGCAAGATCGCACCTGTTGAGCAACTGAATCGCGTGTTTTCGTTTCTGGGTTTAACACCCGACACTCACGTTGTGGTTTACGACGATGAAGGCGGTGGCTGGGCCGGCCGAATGATTTGGACGCTGGACGCCATAGGCCACAAGCATTATTCCTACCTGAACGGTGGACTACACGCGTGGATGACCTCAGGCCAACCGCTCACCCGTGAAATTCCAACCCTGACCCCTAGCAACGTCAGCGTGAAAATCGATACCAAGGTCGTGATTGAAATCCCCGATATCATCGGCGAACTGGATAGAGGTGACTTTGTAGTCTGGGACGCCCGCAGTCCGGCGGAATATTCCGGTGAGCGCATTACCGCCGCCAAATCTGGCCATATCCCCGGCGCGATTAATTGTGAATGGACCAATCTGATGGATCGCAACAACGGCTTGCGTATCCGCAACGATGCCAAAGCCTACCTCGCCTCACTCGGCCTCACCGCCGACAAGCGTATGATCACTCACTGTCAAAGCCACCACCGTTCCGGCTTTACTTATTTAGTGGGTAAAGCCTTGGGATTCAATATTCGCGCCTACCACGGCTCCTGGGCGGAATGGGGCAATCACCCCAATACGCCGGTTGAGACAGAAAGTAAAATCGCTAGCTAGCTATACCGCTGCCGCCATTTTTCTCGCGCTTGGCAATTCCCAACCTATACTTGCTTGATATGGCTGGGAATTGCCCAAGGCCGCGATGATTGCTTTAATGGGGGGCGCCGTTATGCACACCAACCTATACGAAACACTGCTTGATGTATCCAAATCCGCCATGATCGACGATGGTGATTTGCAGGCATCCGGCTTGCTCATCATCACTGCAGCGCTTCACGGCCTTCATATACAACGTGCCGGTATTTGGATGTTTAATGAGGGTCAGCAAGCGATTTACTGCCGCATGTTAATCGATGGCGACAACTGCGTGCTAAATGGCGATCTGCGGCTCATGCGCAGTGACTATCCCACCTATTTTGCTCACCTCGATAATGACCGAACCATAGTCGCCAACGATGCCATGAACAATCCCATCACCCATGAGTTTCGCGATGGCTACTTAACACCCTTGGGAATCAGCTCACTACTAGACGCTCCCGTTCACCATCGAGGTCGCTTGGCAGGTATCATTTGCTGTGAGCACCAAGGGGATGCGCGCGAATGGACAAACGAGGAAATCGCCTTTGTCAGCGCCTTGGCCGATACCTATGGCAGGGCAATCAACGCCCACCAACGCAATCTCTACGAGCGCCAGTTGCGCGAGCTGAATCAAGAACTAGAGGACAAAGTCAGTGCCCTGACGCAATCCCTTGAAGAAGCGCAGAGCAAAGCCCGCTAGACAATCAATTTCGTAGTGGCGATGACTGCGCAGGCAATTACCGCGCTAGCATAGTCTCGCCCATACCCCTACAATTCCGGCTTTGCATTTGCGCATCCCATAAAGCGCTGGCAACACATTCTATTAATAGCAGCATAGCCATGAGCTCATCCCTGATACCTGAAAGACCTTTGCTGATTTCACCTTCTCTCGCCGCCACTATTGGGCTGGAGGAAGCCTGCATGCTCTCACTGTTAAGCGAAGTAGCGGCCTACCGACGTTTAATTTGGGCAGATGGACATCAATGGCTAGAGCTAGATGAAAGTTGGATCAATCGCTTGATGCCTTTCTGGACAGATTACGATGTGCAACGCATCAGTAAAAACCTGAAGGACAAGGGCATTATTCTCTTGGCATCCGAGCCTTATTTGAATAGCCGCCAATTACGCTTGGCATTTAATGAAGGTGTCACTGCCGCTCCGCTGCAACCCACAACGAATAACATCGCCGCAGCGGCTATTCACGCCAACCCTGCCAGCGGCAATCGCATAGCACCTAATTGGCAGCCGGATGGTGAATTGCTCAAACGCATCGCGGAACACAATATCCCCGACTATTTTATTCGCCAACAATTGCCGGAATTTATTACTTACTGGCGCGAGCGCGGTGAAATTCATCACGCGTGGGGCGCAAAATTTTTAAAGCATGTTTTGCATCAATGGCGTGAAACCCAAACGGATATTGCGCGCCAACAGCGTGATACCGAAACCGATTTTATAAAACGCGATCAAGAAATTGCGATGCACAGTCAATGGCGTCCCAGCAAAGATGCACTCGAAGTGTTAGTCAAACACGCCAACATCAGCCTCGCCTTTGTGGAAGATTCGATTCCGGAGTTTGTCGTCTATTGGCAAGAGCGCGGCGAAGTAGGTCGCACCTGGAACAGCAAATTTATTCAGCACGTAAAACGCCAATGGGTGCGCTACAACTCCGCACTAGAACACGACACCGAACCGCGCCGCATCCCCGATAACTGGCAGCCCAGTAATGATGTATTTGATGTATTGCGCTTAGCCAATATCGATATGGAATTTGCCAAACGCCAAGTGGGTGAATTTTTATTATTCTGGCGCGATAGCAACCAAGTCTATGCCAGTTGGAACACTAAATTTTTGCAACACGTGAAGTACCACTGGGCCAAACAACACGCCCTTACTACCGTTAACTCGCAACAGGTTAATCACCATGCAGGACAGCAATTCACTCATTCAACAAGTAGCACAAGAGATAGAAGCCTCGTCGAAGACCTTACCGACCGCAGCTGGGCGCAGTGAACCATCGGTTGAGCACAGTGAAAACCAAAACACCAACCCACGCGATAGCCAGCGCGGTATCAGCTCACAACATATAGATGCACTCAATGAAGTGTTTGCGCTGTTTCGCATTAATTATCACAACCAATACTACAAAGCCTATAGCGATACCCAAGTGCTCAACCAAATTAAAAAATTATGGTTGGAAAGCCTGCATTGTTTTGCCCCCGAGACTATTTTGCGCGGCGCACGTAAAGTGATTGAAGAATCGGAATACTTACCCACACTCAACCGCATGATTCGCGCCTGCCAAGGCGACCCCGAAAAATTTGGTTTACTCGATGCACATAAAGCCTACGTAGAAGCTTGCCGTGCACCCAGCCCAAAAGCCGCCTATGCGTGGAGCCACCCTGCGATTTATCACGCAGGCTGCGCGAGCGATTGGTTTTTTCTCGCCAACAACACCGAGAAAACCGCATTCCCAATTTTTGAGCGTCATTATTTAAAACTGTGCGAACGCGTCATGAATGGCGAAAAATTACCTGCACCTCATTTACAGGCGCTCCCAGAAACGATCGAAACGCCACTCAGTAAAGAAGAAAACCAAAAACGACTGGATGCCTTGCGCAAACAATTAGACTTATAACATCACCAACCCATTATCCATCAGCACGACATTTTAGGTAATTTATGCAGAAACATTCTTCACAGTGGCTTATTGCACTCTTATTAGTCTCCTATCCGATTGCCTGTTTATTGTTAGTGTTTTGGTTAGCACTCAACCCCATTCAGGAAACAGCTCGGCTGCTCGATGACGATGAACTCAGCACTACCACACTTCTACCCGACTTCGCCGCAATAGAACAAACACCCGAACGCAAACAACAATTTTTAGACATGCTGCGCCCTATCATCGATGAGAAAAACACCAAACTGTTAAAATCGCGCGAGCGCTTATTGAAAATAAAAACAGAATGGGAATCATCACAAACCATAACCGGTGTGAATTTACGCAATTTAGAAAAACTGCGCGAAAAATTTCACGTCACCAAAGAAACTTACCCTGAAGATCACAAAGCGGTAGACATTTTATTATTGCGTGTTGATACCATCCCGCCCGCCATGGTGCTTGCGCAAGCGGCGGTGGAATCTGGCTGGGGCACATCGCGTTTTGCAGAAGAAGCGCACAACTTATTTGGCCACTGGTGCTACACACCCGGTTGCGGAATAGTACCCAGCAAACGCCCAGCAGGCGCAAAACATGAAGTTAAAATGTTTGCTAGTGTAGAGGAATCTATTACGGCATATTTCAATAACATCAATACCCACAACGCTTATCGTCCATGGCGCCAACTGCGTGCACAACTGCGCAACGATCCACAGCAATTTACCGGCAGTGCACTCGTTGCAGAGCTGGGAAAATATTCCGGTAGAGGCGAAGCCTACATTCAAGAATTACGCACGGTGATTCGCAGTAATAAATTGGAATAGTCAGAGTGAACAGCAAAATATCTACACAGCATATTTTTGTTGCCAACCCAAAGGGCGGCAGTGGTAAAACTACCATTGCCACTCAATTGGCTAGCTATTACGCCATACAAGAAAAAAGCACGCTGCTAATCGATCACGATCCACAAAAATCATCATCTGATTGGTACTGCGCTCGCCCCCAACATTGCGCACCGTTGCAATTAATCGTTGGAAATATTCACGCACCTATAGAACCCACTCATCACAGCTGTATTATTCATGACTTACCTGCTGGCTGGCACCCTAGCCTTAATTCACCGCTTTTTGCTAAAACTGAAGCGGCCACATACCACATGCTCATTCCTGTTTTACCTTCCCCAACAGACATAAAAGCCAGTTTGCGTTTTTTTATGTCGCTTTATCGCTCGGGAATTTTAGAGAAAACAGTCACCGCCGGTATGATTGCCAACCGCACACGCAGCAATCTTCGCTACAACCAAATCCTCTTAGAATTTCTCTCGCGTGTAGATATTCCTTTACTCACCCAACTGCGTGATTCACAGAACTATATTCGCGCCATGGAACACGGTATTTCTATTTTTGATTTACCAGCCCATGCGGTGAAAACGGATCTCGACACATGGAGCGCTGTAATTGACTGGCTTAAGATCCCCACACGCAAGTAAAACACATACGCAATTCGCCAGCCCATTTGCACAATCACTTTTTGGCGCCATTCACCACTGCATTAAGCCGCATTATATTGACCTGTAACAATCGATTAGAGTAGTTTTGCAATCACCTCTCGCATTTTCCCCCTAAGGATTTCAGAAAAGAGATCGGCCATGGACAAACGTTATCAAGTATTTGTGAGCTCAACCTTTACCGATTTAATAGAAGAGCGCCAGAACGTTATTGAGGCACTTATAAAATTACGATGCCTGCCCGCAGGCATGGAGTTTTTCCCCGGTTCAGGTAGCGACAAGTGGGAGTACATCAAAAAAGTTATTGATGATTGTGATTATTACTTATTGGTGGGCGTTACGGCTCCACCGACGCAGCGGGTATCAGTTACACCGAAAAAGAATACGATTACGCCATTAAAAAAGGGCCTGAACCTATCGTATTTATTCATGATGCGCCCAACAAAATTCCTCTAGAGAAATCAGAAGTTGATCCTTGTTTGCGCGAACGATTACACGCATTTTGTGAAAAAGTAAAAAACAGGTCTCGTCAATTTTTGGCACAAACCAGAAGATCTCATTGGTTTAACAGCCATTAATGTCGGTCACATCATTCAAGAGCGCCCTGCCATTGACAGGATCAAAAGTAATACACACCTTGCACCACCTATACCAGAGCTAAAACACTATCCTGATTTAGCAGCCGCGCAGAGAAAGATTTACGAACGCATTAAAGCCAAACCAGCAACCATATCAAGTGGCTTGGCTCATCCATGGCTAACGCAACCCCGCTGATAGAAAATGATATTATTCCTTTGTGTAAACGCACTAACCGCAAACTACATATTGATATCACTATGCTCAGCTCGGCATGGAAAGAGATTGATACCTACAACTCAACATGAAAAAGCCAACTCAATAGATACCCAAGAGATTTAGGTGATCTACAAAGCAACAATCCCGAGGTTGTTAACGCACTAACCATTCACACCTATCAACAAGTGTCGCACCTCACGGGCGGCACCATCAACAACGAATACCTCTTTGTCGCCTATTGTGAATGGGATGAAAAAAGGGAATACCACGTAGGGCTCAACCAACAATATTATTTTTATAAATTGGGCGACAAGAACTGGAAAAGGAAATTCAACGACTTTATGAAATGGCTTGAACATCTTCAAGAAAAGCCGCTGATGAGTTAATTTTGATTTAGTGAAAACATACGCTCTGTTAAAATAGTTAACTCACCAAAAAATGACACTAGAAATCATTTCTACGGATTTTTGGCAGTTTTGTATCACCGAAAATAACAATAGCAGGTACAGTTTAGTAATAGTAAGTTTGTGTTGCCCGCTCAATTTCGCCTAGACCTATGACCGTCAACGACCTTCTCTTCTGATCAACTATGAAAGGTTTAGATTTATATGGACCCAAATAAGCAGTGTAGGTTTTAGTGTCATCCCTCATCATTTCAATACTTAAAAGTAGCCCACGCCTAAACCCCTCAAGATCCTTGGTGCGAACAACGTACTCTGTATACAAACTAGCTGGTGATGTACTTTTGAGATACCACCCTATCATATTGTAAGGGTGACGCAGATAATCGCTCCATGTTACGCCTATGATTTCTTTTTTCTGGTATTTCAGCAGCCTATCTTCAAAATCTACAAGGGGAACATCAAGCTCAGATAAAACAGTATTTATATTTTCCGCAAACATATTCAATGTGTCTTGCTCTTGGTAAACAAGGCTAATCAAAATACCTCCGCCAATACTATCCATGCCGAAAATACTTAGTGAATCAACATAGCTTGAAGCATACAACCATTCACCTATCAAACAACGTTTCATCGACAACTCTTCATCGGTGAAAGGCTGATCAACCACCATTAAATTTAAATGATCCCTATCATTAATTTTTAGCTCAAGAAGAAAATGATTTGTCCACATGAAATTATTTTTAATGGCAGCCACTGCAATCATTTTTCCAATCAGGGTATCCGACTCCTTTAACATAACCCGCCAAAAACGAAGATCACCATTAAGCAAAGCAACAATATCCCCCTCATGATTATTTGATACATCTGAAAATGCATTAATATATGTTAGCCGCTGCGCTTTCATTACATCGGCATAATTTGGAAGAGGCAAACGCATATCAGGCACAACCACATCAAGCCATGCCGTATGCCCAATCAATTTACGGTAGCGATCAAGAATCCATTTCTCTTGGTCAGACCACTGATTTACAATTTCACGCTGGCTTTTTATAGCGTCCACACAAGCAACTGAGACTTGAAAGCAAGCATCAACTAATTCTTGAATGGCTAATGGAACTCCACGCCGAAAATCATCAGGAGCACTGGGAAATGAAAAAAAATCTTCGGATTGTGAATTAATCACATCAATTAACCACCGAGCACGTTCATCACCCAGAGCGCGAGGATCTTTATTTTTTTCTGCATCAAACCCTAAAAGATATAAATATCCATTATCTAAGGGATCCACAGGTACTTTATCATCCCATGATTGATGAAATTGAATAGTGATATCAGACGGCGGCTGATCCTTAGCATTGATAACAATAACAACTAAAATTGTACAAACAAAAATAACTAGAAAACCAACAATAGTAGCCTTTAGAAATTTCCATAAAAATAGCGCCATAAAATCCCCTTTTAAATAAAAAAATTAATAATTATCATTTAATCCTGATAGCCCCACCCACCCTCTTTATCCGTCGCCAACCACTGCTGCGTAAACCAATAAAAGCGGCCTTTCTGTTCGCTCATCGCAGTGCAGTTGTAACGCATGCGGCCTTGTTTTAAGGGGTGTTTAGCCTGCACCCATAACTGCTTGCCAATAATTTCTACGGTGATGGCACCCTGCCCCGTTGCAAAACAGTTTATTTTTTTCAGCAATTTTTCATCCGTAAGCTCTAGTACCAACCAAGGCTTATCCCCCTCTTTTACGATGAGATTATTGAGAGGTGTACTTTTATCGCGATAAAAACTCGACTTAACAACGGGCATTGGAAGGCTATTTACTTTCAGAATAAAATCATCCAATTCCGTAAAACTACCGCCAAAAGGAAAGCGGGGCACCGCTTGTAAATCGCCATTCGTGTACAACACACCCGATTGCTGACCAAATGCAATGTAGTCCAATTTTTTTAATATTTTTTGCACAGGTATATCGTACTCACCAAAAGGATATGCAAATATTTTTGGTGCAACGCCGATTTCTTTCTGAATTTTTTCTTGCGCCCGCTCAATTTCGTCGGTAATTCGTGCGCGCCATTGCGAGCGATTTTCGCCGGGTTTTAAACGCACGAGATGATGGTGAGCAGTAGAGTGGTTTGCAATAGTGACACCGTGTTTTGACATGTCGCGCAATTGATCCCAGCTTACAAATAGATTGGATTTACCCACGGCATCGGTATTTACAAAAAAGGTAAACGGCCAACCACGTTTTTTTAGCAAAGGATATGCAGCGTGATAAACAGTTGCGTATGAATCATCAAACGTGATGGCCACCGTTTTATCAGGCAAGGGCTCGCCCTTGCGCAGCTTTTCAGCCAAGTCCGTTAAGGGCACCACGTTAAAATGATTGTTGGCTAAATAATCCATCTGCGCTTCAAACTGCTCAGGACTAATACTGGTGGATTTGGGCGTGTTATTACTAACGTGGTGATATTCAAGCACCACAGCAGCGGAGGCGAACCATGAAAAACAATACACAATGATTCCACAACACAACTTCATCATAAACGCATCACCTACACATAAATCATCAGCCAAAAATAAACCCAAGCAAGCGGTTGTGATTAACAAACACCTGCTTGGGTTACTTTATAAGAATTAATCGGGGTTAACGAAACGCAAACCAACACCCGAAGGCTCTACGCGCACCACTTCCATTTCCAAGATGGGAGCATCGTCCATTAACCCCTGCACTTGCCCCGTCAAATGAGTACCTATAGGCGGGACCTGATCTGGCTCTAATACCACGAATACACCGCCGTCAGAAATATCACGGGTTTTTACGACTAGCTCGCCCACACTGTCGTGAACAATTTTAATTCGGCACTGCAAGGGTGTGCGAATGTGTCTGCGTTTTTCTTTTGACATGAAGCGAACCTATTGATGGATGACGCAAAGAGAACGGTCGGCAAACACTGCCATTCCACACACGATGCACACCTGAAGATTAAAAATTTCAGGTGTGCTCTTCATGTATAGCTTATTTTTCAGTCACTTCAACCTGATCTACCTTTTGGAAGCCACGCGGCAACTTATTACCACGACGACCACGCTCACCCTTGTAGTGCTCAAGATCAGCCGCTTTTAAGGTGATATGACGCTTACCGGAGTACAAGGTCAGCATTTGCCCCGGATGAATCACGCTAACTGAAATCACAAACTCTTCACGCGTTTGCACGCGCGCTGATGGGATATTCATGATTTTATTTCCCTTACCGCGCGCCAATTCTGGCAATTCGGTAATGGGGAACACCAATAATCGGCCATCATTACTCACCGCGGCAATCAAGGCTTGCTCAGCGTTATGAATCACTTGTGGCGGCAACACCTTAGAACCTTCGGGCAAGGTCAACAATGCTTTGCCGGCTTTGTTTTTACTGGCTAAATCATCGAGCTTGGCCACAAAGCCATAACCCGCATCCGACGCTAAGAGTATCCGTTGCTCATCGGCGCCCATTAAGGCACCTTCAAAGGTGGCTCCACTCGGCGGGCTGATTTTTCCCGTCAGCGGCTCACCCTGACCACGCGCGGAAGGCAAATTATGTGCAGGGATCGAATAACTGCGCCCCGTGGAATCTAGCAAGATAACCTGCTGATTGCTCTTACCGTGAATCGCGAATTTCAAACTATCGCCAGCTTTGTAACTGAGAGTCGATGCATCTATATCGTGACCTTTTGCGGCACGAATCCAACCTTTGTCTGAAATCACCACCGTAATCGGATCCACACTCAACAATTCAGTTTCACTGAGTGCTTGTGCTTCGGCGCGCGCAACAATGGGCGAACGACGATCATCGCCATAGGCTTCCGCAACCTGTTGTAATTCTTTACGCACGAGATTTTTTAATTTCACGGCTGACTCAAGAATTTTTTGCAGGCCATCGCGCTCTTTTTCCAGCGCTTCTTGTTCTTCGCGGATTTTCATTTCTTCCAATCGCGCCAACTGACGCAATTTGGTTTCTAAAATATATTCCGCCTGCATTTCAATTAAATTGAAACGCTCCATAAGTACGGGTTTTGGATTATCTTCCTCACGAATGATGCGGATAACTTCATCCACATTCAGAAACACAATCATTAACGCCGCTAAACGAAGCAAGCGCTCTTCCACTTTTTCCAAACGATATTGCAAACGACGACGTGTAGTAACGGTACGGAAGCTCAACCATTCACTGAGAATTTTAACGAGCGACTTCACCGCAGGGCGGCCATCAATACCAATCATGTTCATATTCACACGATAGGTACGTTCTAATTCAGTGGTCGCAAACAAATGCTGCATCACCTGCTCAAGATCAACACGGTTTGAACGTGGCACAATCACCAAACGGGTGGGGTTCTCGTGATCAGATTCATCACGCAAATCAGCCACCATCGGCAATTTTTTCGCCTGCATTTGCGCGGCAATTTGCTCAAGAATTTTGGCACCACTGACTTGATGGGGTAACGCCGTGATGATGATATCGCCTGAGTCTTCATCTTTCTGCCAGACCGCGCGCATACGCACACTGCCACGCCCGGTTTCGTACATCTTGATGAGCTCATCGCGAGGAGAAATAATTTCCGCTTCGGTCGGCATATCAGGGCCGAGAATGTGCTGGCACAAATCAGTTGTGGTGGCCTGCGGATTATCGAGCAAATGTACACACGCGTTCACCACTTCACGCAAATTGTGCGGAGGAATATCGGTGGCCATCCCCACCGCAATGCCCGTTGTGCCATTCAACAACACATTAGGAACACGCGCCGGTAATACCATTGGCTCTTCTAAGGTGCCATCAAAGTTAGGTTGCCAATCAACGGTGCCTTGCCCTAATTCTTCCAGCAACACTTCGCTGTATTTAGTGAGCCGCGACTCGGTATAACGCATGGCCGCAAAGGATTTAGGATCGTCTGGCGAACCCCAGTTACCTTGACCATCGACCAAGGTGTAGCGATACGAAAAGGGTTGCGCCATTAACACCATGGCTTCATAGGAAGCAGAATCACCGTGCGGGTGAAATTTACCGATCACATCACCCACGGTGCGTGCCGATTTTTTATATTTGGCACTGGCCTTTAACCCCAACTCGCTCATGGCATACACAATGCGACGCTGTACTGGCTTTAAACCATCACCAATATGAGGTAAGGCACGATCGAGAATAACGTACATGGAATAATCCAAATAAGCCTTCTCGGTATAATCTTTTAACGAGATACGTTCATCTGCATCGGGCAGTACTAATTGATCACTCATTCACAATCCCACTTACACACAACTGATTAATTTTTTATACGTTTTACTTTGCCGTTGGCATCCAAGGTGAGCGAGCCTTTTTCATTGACATGCAATGCCGGCAGGAACGCACTAAAATCCAATTTTGCTGAAAAATTATAGTTCAATGAATTTTGTACACCGTTGCGATTGAAGTGCTCAAACAATTGCAATAACTGCAGCACATTAGCGGTAACCACAACATCAATCGGCGTTTCTTTATAGGCGGGTAAGCTAGGCAACTGATTGTTCACACCACTTAAAACATCAAAATTTTCGATCCCTACGGTATATGAAATACCTCGTAAAGAAAGATCGCGATCATTCGGATTAGCAACCAGCAAGCTTACTTGTATCGGTTGCGTAAAACCTTGTGGTGGCAATAGTTGCAAACCCACAACCTTAACCGTGGGCTGATCTATTTTGGGTTTGAGCATAGAACAGCTCATGATCAACAAACAGCCGAACACTACACAACAGGTTGCGACCTGTTTCATTAATTTTTGAATAGACATTAGCAATACTCTCCAGAAGGACACTCGCGAATTATTCGCCCATCTCCATATCAAACTCTTCCAACAAATCCAGAGGCTCTATTTCTTCGCCCTCTAAATCAGCATTCCAATTCACGCCCACTAAGACCACATCGTCGTGCATGCCGGGCAACCAATCTTCCAAAAACTCTTCCAACTCAACCGCAACCGGTTTGTAGTTTTTCCAATCATCGTGGCAATGCGCGGCAGCAAATACTTCTTGCGACCAAAAAGGCATGACATCCATATCGTCATGATCTTCCGAAGCACAGAGTGCCCACCCGTCTGCACCTTGCAGCCCCCACACGCAGCCTTGCGCTAGAGCTTCCACAACAAAACGATCCAGATTTTCGCTGGGATCATCACTAAGCGGATCAAGTGTTATGTCATTCATGAGTAGACCTTTTAAGAAAATGGCAACGAGAAATCTTTATAAAGCCAAGTGCGCGCTCTGCTGTTTTAACCACCGGCGCTGCTGTTTAAAATCTGGACACACACTAGCCACTAACGCCCAAAATTCCGCACTGTGGTTGTGGTGCCGCAAATGACTCACTTCGTGAGCGACAAGATAATCGACTATAGCCTCAGGGGCTAGAAGTATCTGCCAATTGTACTGAATCGCACCCGCGCTGGTGCAGTGGCCCCACTTTGACCGAGTTGCCTTAATCGTGACCTGTGTACATGCCAGCGCCATACGTTGACATAATTGTTGCGTTTTTTGCGTCAACACAATTAATGCTTGTTGTTGATACCAGCGACTTACCAAGCGCTTGATTTGTTGCTCCCGCGATTGCGATGAACGACTGGATAACAACACGTGCAAATTATTATCGACACGTTTTACCGCCGCTGCTGAACCCATGCCAATGACCAGCGTGAGCTCCTGATCCATAAATGGCACTAGGGCACCCGCTTCATAGCTGCGCGTAGGTACTGTATTCACACTAACTTGCTGCTCAGCAATTTTGCGCCTTACCCAATCGGCTTTTTGCGCTAAAAAGGTCAACAAAACCGAATCAGCAACCGCCATAGGCGCGCGCAACACAACCTTACCTGCTCGCACTTCAATGCTGACGCTGCGCCGCCGCGCTGAACGCGCGATCGTATAATCAATGTCGGATGGCACTGCCGATGCTTTGCGCAGTGGAAACCAATTAACCATAGTGTTTATCAGCAACAAAGGGATTAGTAGCGCGCTCGTAACCAAAGGTAGACATAGCGCCATGACCGGGAATAAATTTCACATCATCACCCAGCGGAAAAACACGGGTGCGAATGGCGTTAATTAAATCAGCGTGATTACCGCGTGGGAAATCGGTACGGCCTATAGAACCACGAAACAACACATCACCGACGAGAGCCAATTGCGATGGCTCATGAAAAAAAATAATGTGCCCTGGCGTGTGCCCTGGGCAATGGCGCACCAACAATTCGATCTTACCGAATGACACGCGATCGCCATCCGTTAAAAACTGATCGGGGGTAAAACCAGCGACCGGCGTAAATCCCATCATTTGCGCTTGTTGCGCCAGCATATTAATCCAGAACATATCGTCTTCATGCGGTCCAATAATAGGCAGCGACATGCGCTTAACCAATTCCGCCGTACCACCCACGTGATCAAGATGACCGTGCGTTAATAAAATTTTCACCACATTCACTTTATGCTCGGCAACCGCAGCCAAAATTTGCTCAATATCTCCACCGGGATCAACCACTGCGGCCTCGCGGGTCTCATCACACCATAAGAGGGTGCAGTTTTGTTGGTAGGGAGTGACAGGAATAATGTGATACTGGAGCATAAGAGGCCTCATTTATGTGCAAGTGCAACCATACCACCCAACAGCTCTAGAGACGAGAGCAGATTCTCACCCTCCACCAAGCGAGTTTGCTAAACTGCCTTCGCTTTTTTCATCAACCACCGACAAGATCATTTTATGAACGAAAAACTTTTTGCCAGATTGCAACACATGATCCCCCAACATGGGCTATCACGCCTTGTAGGCAAACTGGCGAGCAGCGAATTCGCTCCGCTGAAAAACACGTTTATTCGCTGGTTTGTGAAACGATACAACGTCGATATGAGCCTTGCCCTCGAAGAAAATCCAATCGCTTACGCTAGTTTCAACGATTTTTTTACCCGCGCATTAAAACCTAATGCACGCCCCATCGATAGTAATGATCATTCCATCGTTTGCCCCGCCGATGGTGCCATTAGCCAACTCGGAAAAATTATCGATGGCCGAATTTTTCAAGCTAAAGGGCAAGACTATACAGCGCTGGAATTGCTCGGTGGCGATGAAGCACTCGCCGCTGAATTTGCCGATGGTCACTTTGCTACCGTGTATTTGTCGCCCCGTGATTATCACCGTGTACACATGCCTTATGGTGGAACATTGCGCAGCATGATCAGCGTGCCAGGCGAACTTTTCTCGGTAAATACAGCAACCGCCAATCAGGTGCCGCGCTTATTTTCGCGCAATGAACGAGCAGTCGCTGTGTTTGACACGGACATAGGCCCCATGGCTGTGGTGCTGGTGGGCGCGATGATTGTGGCGGGAATAGAAACCGTGTGGGATGGCCAAATCGCACCATTTGCTAGCCGAGAAATTGAAACATCACTCTATCCCTATCAAAACTTTCACTACCACAAAGGCGATGAAATGGGGCGTTTCAAACTCGGCTCTACTGCGATTGTTTTATTTGCAAAAGATAAAATAACCTGGGATGAAACCTATCAAGCAGGCACTCCCACTAAAATGGGAGAGAGAATGGGGCAGAAAAAATCATAGATTGCCGCGTAAAATAGATTCCCGAGTCAACATAAAAAAAGGCCGATCAAATCATCGGCCTTTTTTATTTTAATCCAATGCTGTCATTTTAAGTCTGATCGCCGGGATAATCTTTCCGCAATTCCACGGGTTTATCCGTCGTTTTACGCATCTTAATATTGATCATCTCAACCCCTAAGGAAAAGGCCATAGCAAAATAAATGTAGCCTTTGGGCACATGAACATCGAAGCCTTCAACCAGTAGGGTGAAACCAACAATCACCAAAAATGACAGCGCCAAAATTTTGATCGTGGGGTGCGCATCCACAAAATCACCAATGGGTTTTGCTGCAAACAACATAACACCTACCGCGATAATAATGGCAGTCGCCATGATAGGAACTTGGCTAACCAAACCCACAGCCGTAATGACAGAATCAAGCGAGAAAACGATATCGAGTATTGCAATTTGAATTAACACGATCATCAAACCATTAGCGGTTACATTACGCTCAGTTTCTACGGCGCCCTCCAAGCTTCCATGAATTTCATGCGTTGCTTTAGCAATCAAAAATAAACCGCCACCAATCAAAATAATGTCGCGGCCAGAAATATCTTGCCCCAAAATACTAAAGAGTGGCTCAGTTAATTGCATAATCCATGCGAGAGAGAAGAGTAAACCAAGCCGCGTAATCATGGCTAAACCTAAGCCCACTGTGCGCGCAAAACGACGCTGATGCTCCGGCAGGCGCCCCACCAAAATAGAAATGAAAATGATATTGTCGATACCCAATACAATTTCCAAGGCGGTGAGTGTTGCTAATGCTACCCATGCCTCCGGGCTACTTAACCATTCAAACATTGTTATCTTCTCTTAATTACACATAGGGTTAATGAAGCAGTGATCGCTGTCACCGAGGGCGGCGATTCTACAGGATTTACAAGGCGATACGCAGCAAAGAGTGGCGCTTAATACTCCCCATTAAAAACGCCGCTTTAACCTGTAGCGGCGTTTTTAATGTCGGAAGTTGATTAAGTATTTTTAGTGGTGAGGCGACTCAACAGAGCCATCAAGCCTTTTTTCTCGGTTTTCATTAGGTAGTGATCGCGGATAGCAGTGATATCTACATCGTAACTGCCAGGCTCCAAATCACGCGCGATTTCAATTTTTTCAATTTCATAGCGGGTTTTTTTGCCGGAATCTAACAACTCTTGCTTACGCTTGTCATCTTCGGATAAATCGAGCAGTAAATATTCGTCGAGTTGGTTTTTGTAAGAGTCTAAGACAACAATCACTTTAGGTTTTAAGCGACGCTCAAAATTTTGTTCTACAACCACTGCCACTTCACCTGTGCTCAGCTCCACTAAAGTACCCGTGGGATACAAGCCGATCGCACGAATAAACTCGACAACCAACTCCTCTTGGAATTGAATGTTGCGAAGCTCATACAATTTAGCAACCGCTTTCGATGGCGCTATAGGATGGCGTGACCCACGCGGATTAGTGACATGATCATAAAAAGTGACGATACCGGCTATTTTTCCCAATAACGGGATTTTGTCGCCTGACAAATGTTGCGGAAAACCACTGCCATTCAAACGCTCACAATGCGTTTTCACTACACTAATAACCCGCGGCTCAACGCCAGGCGTTTTACGTAAAATTTCTGCACCTAATTCAACAAAACTTTCGTATTGTTTTTCCTCTTCAGGCGTTCGCTCAGCTTTTGAGAGTAAAGTCGCATCGAGCATGACTTTACCCACATCCTTCAACAACACCCCCATCGCAAGTACATCAAGATCTCGCTTAGGAAGGCCGATATGACGGCCAAACAAAATGGCCCATACCGATGAACGCACAGCGTGGCTATAGGTGTATTCATCTTTCTCTTGAACGCGAGACAACCACGTGAAGGCATCTGGATTGCGCAAAACGCTATCCACCATTTCACTGGCAACGCGTTTTGTTTCGCCAAGGGAGGCACCGTCAAACTGGTTTTCTTCCAACTGTTGTAAAACTTCGGTAACGGCACCATAGACTTTTTGGTGCAACTGACGGGCTCTTTTGACTTCTTTTTGTAGTGGAGCAACTTCGCGATACAAACCGCGCTGTATTTTTAAGGGCGCGACGGCTTCGTTGAAGGCGCCTGCTGCGCGTTCACGACTCGGTGCCGCTTTAGCTTTAGTGACGTTTGCGCCTAAGGTTTTGAGATTGGCGGCTATGGGCCCACGACCTTTCTCAACATCGATATAGACATAATTACAAAGGCTTTTGAGTTGATTGATCTCTCCCAGATCGCGCAGGTAAAAACCTTGCAAGGGAAAAGGTGTTTGTGACCAAGGACGATCCAGACCGGACACGTACATGCCAATACTGAGCTCGTTTACATCAACTTTGACCTGCTTAATTCCCACGACTTTTCCTCATAGCGCCGCTTAGGTAATGCGGCTTTTCGGCAACGAACACATCAATAGAAATGGATTACTTATTATCTTTACATGTCATCCACACAACGATAGCGCTTGAGCGAGGCTGTGCAAGGTAAACTCCATCTCATTATCCGTGGAGTTTAATCAAGAAACCCCAGCCATACTAGGGGCTGAGGCCTCAGCGGTCATAATTTAAAACTGCATGGCTACTGGTGGTATTCGCCCGATAGCTCGTGAACGGCGCGAATAAACACACCAGCGTGTTCAGGATCTACCTCGGGAGTGATGCCATGCCCCAAGTTGAACACATGACCTGAACCCTTACCATAGCCTGCCAGAATAGCAGCCACTTCCGCACGGATACGCTCAGGTGAAGCATAGAGAATACTGGGGTCCATATTGCCTTGTAGGGCAACCTTATCACCCACGCGACGGCGAGCCGCGGTAATATCGGTTGTCCAGTCCAAACCCAGTGCTGTTGCACCCGTGGCGGCCATTGATTCCAACCATTGACCACCTCCTTTGGTAAAGAGAATAACAGGCACTTGGCGACCTTCGTGTTCGCGGATTAATCCATTCACAATTTTTCGCAGGTATTTAAGTGAGAATTCTTGATAAGCCGTATGGGATAAGGCGCCACCCCAAGTATCAAAAATCTGCACCGCCTGTGCACCCGCTTGAATCTGCGCATTCAAATAAACCGTAACCGAGTCTGCCAGTACATCCAACAAACGATGCATAATTTGCGGCTGGTTGTAGAGCATTTCTTTGGCGCGACGAAAATCACGACTGGAACCGCCTTCGATCATATAAGTCGCCAATGTCCAAGGGCTACCCGAAAACCCGATAAGAGGTACACGGCCATTGAGTTCACGACGAATAGTTTTTACGGCGTCGATGACATAAGGTAAATCCTGTTCAGGTTTAATCACCGACAGAGCAGCTATATCGGCCTCTGTTCGAACAGGCTTGTGAAATTTTGGACCTTCTCCTGTTTCAAAATATAGACCCAAACCCATAGCATCAGGAATGGTGAGAATATCTGAAAATAAAATGGCGGCATCGAGAGGATAGCGATCCAGTGGCTGCAAAGTTACCTCACAAGCCATGTCAGGGTTAGTGCACAACCCCATAAAATCGCCTGCACGGGTACGTGTAGCACGATACTCAGGAAGATAGCGGCCCGCTTGGCGCATCATCCACACCGGAGTTACATCCACAGGTTGTTTTAAAAGTGCACGCAAAAAACGATCATTTTTGAGTTCAGTCATCAATATTCTCTACGATTGTCATTATTCTAAGATGGATGCGGTCAGCAGTTTACCAATCGTGTCAGCACACAGTGTCGCTGTATATTGCATTGGCTAATGGGCTAAAACTACTAGCCCCGCAAAGGCGGGGCTAGTGACTTTTATCATGTGTATTACAACAGGTAGTGGGTTAAACCTGTAAATAATCCAGTATGCCTTCTGCGGCTTCGCGACCTTCCCAAATGGCAGTTACCACCAAATCCGAGCCACGCACCATATCACCACCCGCAAACACCTTCGGGTTGCTGGTTTGGAATTTAAACGTTTGCTGTTCGGGTGCAACTACACCACCCCAATCATTGGTTTTTACACCGTTGGTTTCGAACCATGGTTGAGGGTTTGGACGGAAACCAAAAGCGATCAGTACCACATCCGCAGGCAGAATTTCTTCTGAACCTTCTACCACAACTGGACTGCGACGCCCTTTAGCATCTGGCTCACCCAATTGGGTGGTAACCACTTTAACGCCTTCGACTTTACCATTGCCAACCACAGCGACTGGCTGACGGTTAAACAGGAATTGGACGCCTTCTTCACGCGCATTCGCAACTTCACGCTTGGAGCCGGGCATATTTTCTTCATCGCGACGATAGGCACAAGTCACACTGGTGGCACCTTGGCGGATCGACGTACGGTTACAGTCCATCGCGGTATCACCACCGCCAAGTACCACAACTTTTTTACCTTTTACGCTAATGAAATCCTCTGGCTTCTTCTCAAAACCCAGGTTGCGATTTACGTTAGCGACCAAGAAGGGCAATGCATCATAAACACCGGGTAAATCTTCGCCGGGGAAGCCGCCTTTCATGTAGGTGTAAGTGCCCATCCCCATAAATACGGCGTCGTAATCACGCAGTAAATCTTCCATGGAAATGTCTTTACCGACTTCAGTATTGAGACGGAATTCAATGCCCATTTCCGTAAAGATCTCACGGCGACGCGACATCACGGATTTTTCGAGTTTAAATTCGGGGATACCGAACGTCAGCAAACCACCAATTTCCGGATACTTATCAAATACGACTGGCTTAACGCCGTTGCGCACCAATACATCAGCACAACCAATGCCCGCAGGGCCAGCACCAATCACAGCGACTTTTTTGTTGGTCCAGACCACTTTGGACATGTCTGGTTTCCAGCCCATGGCGAAAGCGGTATCAGTGATATATTTTTCAGCATTGCCAATGGTTACTGCGCCGAAGCCATCGTTTAGCGTACAAGCACCTTCACACAAACGATCCTGTGGGCATACACGGCCACAGACTTCGGGCAACGAGTTGGTTTGATGACTCAGTTCAGCCGCTTCGAAGATATTGCCTTCAGAAATCAGCTTCAACCAGTTGGGGATGAAGTTGTGTACAGGACACTTCCATTCGCAATAAGGGTTTCCGCACGCCAAACAACGGTGCGATTGGCCTTCCACTTCTTCTTTGGCAAAAGGCTGGTAGATTTCCACAAACTTGTGTCTGCGGGTTTCTATATCTTTCTTGGTTGGGTCTTGGCGACCCACATCCAGAAACTGAAAGTCGTTACTTAAACGTGTCATGATAATTCCTCTCTTCGCCAAGCCTCTGTATGCATCACTCGCCGCGCTTGCGGAAGCTGACTAACAAACCACCCAGGGCTGCTGCTTTGGGTTTAACCAGCCAGAACTTGCCGATGTAATCATCGAAATTATTGAGCAGGTTTTTGCCCCACTCGCTTTCGGTTTCTTGAACAAACTCTTCAATCACACTGCGCAAATGGTTGCGATGAGCTTCCAAGGCTTCCGTATTTATCCGATGAATATCGACTAATTCATGGTTGTAACGATCCACAAAGTCGTTAGCTTCATCGAGCACGTAAGCAAAACCACCTGTCATACCTGCGCCGAAGTTGACACCGGTTTGACCCAGCACGGTGACAACACCACCCGTCATGTATTCGCAGCAGTGATCACCTGCGCCTTCGACGACCACATGGGCACCCGAGTTGCGCACACCACAGCGCTCACCAGCAGTACCTGCCGCAAACAACTTACCGCCGGTCGCTCCGTATAAACAGGTGTTGCCCATAATGCTGGTGATATTGGTTTTAAAACCAGAGTTACGTGGTGGACGTAATACCAACTTACCGCCCGCCATGCCTTTACCAACGTAGTCGTTGGCGTCGCCCTCTAAGTACATTTCCAAACCGCCGGCATTCCACACACCAAAACTTTGACCTGCAATGCCGGTCAATTTCAGTTTAATGGGATTATCAGCCATACCCTGATTGCCGTAACGCTTGGCGATTTCACCACTTAATCGAGCGCCGATTGAGCGATCGCAGTTGGTGATTCGGAATTCAAACTCACCACCCGCTTTGGCTTCAATGGCAGGCAATACCGCCCTCACCATGGCTTCTGCAGTCTCACCCTTGTCAAAGGGCTCATTTTTGCTGACCGCGCAAAGCTGCGGCTTCGTTGCCAAATAAGCATCGGTATAAATGATTGGGCTTAAATCCAACTGTTGTTGTTTGGTGGTTTCACCATCAAGAAGCTGCAACAAGTCCACACGACCAACCAATTCACCTAGGGTGCGCACACCTAAACGGGCCATCCACTCACGGGTTTCTTCAGCGACGAACTTGAAGAAGTTCATCGCCATTTCAACGGTGCCGATGTAATGGTCTTTACGTAGCTTATCTTGTTGGGTGGCAACACCCGTCGCGCAATTGTTCAGGTGGCAGATTCGCAGGTATTTACAGCCGAGCGCAACCATGGGGCCGGTGCCAAAACCAAAGCTTTCAGCACCTAACATGGCTGCTTTCACTACGTCTAAACCCGTCTTTAATCCACCGTCAGTCTGGACACGCACCTTATCGCGTAGGTCGTTGGCACGCAGGGTTTGGTGAGTTTCAGATAGACCCAATTCCCATGGTGAACCAGCATATTTAATAGAGGTTAATGGGCTGGCAGCCGTACCACCATCGTAACCAGAAATGGTGATCAAATCGGCGTAAGCCTTAGCCACACCTGCAGCGATCGTGCCAACCCCAGGACGAGATACCAGCTTCACCGATACCAACGCATCCGGATTCACTTGTTTCAAATCGAAAATCAGCTGCGCCAAATCCTCAATGGAGTAAATGTCGTGATGTGGTGGTGGCGAAATCAGGGTGACGCCGGGTACGGAATAGCGCAAACGCGCAATCAAGGCATTGACTTTACCACCAGGTAACTGACCACCTTCACCCGGCTTAGCACCTTGGGCAACTTTGATCTGTAACACTTCGGCGTTCACCAAATACGCTGGCGTCACACCAAAGCGCCCAGAGGCCACTTGTTTAATTTTGGACGACTTGATGGTGCCATAGCGCGCTGGGTCTTCACCACCCTCACCGGAGTTAGAGCGCCCCCCCAAACGGTTCATGGCTTCAGCCAAGGATTCATGGGCTTCCGGCGACAAAGCACCCAAAGACATACCCGCAGAATCAAAACGTTTGATGATACTTTCAATCGGTTCAACTTCTGATAAAGGCACTGGCTTGCACGCATCTTCGCGAATCGCCAACAAGTCGCGCAACATAGATACCGGACGCTTGTTCACCAAGTCAGCATAGTTACGCCAGAGTGCATAATTACCACTTTGAACCGCTTTTTGCAGTGTTTGCACCACATCAGGGTTGAAAGCATGATATTCAGAATTGTGTACATACTTGAGCAGACCGCCCTGTACGATTGGCTTACGATCCAACCATGCAGATTGCGCCAATATTTTCTGATCCGCTTCTAAATCTTCGAAACGCGCACCGGCAATACGCGAACTGGTGCTATCAAAGCACATGTCAGTCACTTCTTTAGCAAGACCAATCGCCTCAAACAATTGAGCACTGCGATAAGAGGCTACGGTAGAAATACCCATCTTCGAGAGGATTTTCAGTAGGCCTTTATCGATACCTTTGCGGTAGCTTTTGTAAGCCGAATCCACATCGGCGAGCAACTCACCGGTCTCTATCAAATCGTTGAGCACGTAATAGCTCAGGAACGGATACACCGCGGTAGCGCCGTAAGCAATCAAAGCAGCAATTTGGTGTGGATCACGCGCGCTACCAGTTTCAACAATGATATTCGCATCGCAACGCAAACCAACATTGGTGAGGTGTTGATTAACAGCACCCACGGCCAAAAGTGCCTGAATTGGCAACATACCTTTGGTGAAACCATTGTCACTCAATACCATCAACACTTTGCCAGACTTGACGGCAGCAGCCACATCGTCACAAAGTTTGGTCAGTGCTGCTTTTAAATGGGTCACTGCTGGATCGTAATGTAATGAAAACGTCGCAACTTCATAACCAGGGCGGTTCATGCTCATCAAGCCACGGAATTTAGCGGGCGATAGCACGGGCGAACTTAAAATCACACGATCGGCATGGGCAGCGGTTTCGTCATAAACCGGCAGTTCGCGACCCAAACAGGTTTCGAGCGACATCACTATCGCTTCACGCAACGGATCAATGGGGGGATTGGTAACTTGAGCAAACTGCTGGCGGAAATAGTCGTACAAAGAGCGTTGTTGACGTGACAGCACAGCCATAGGCGTATCGTCACCCATAGAGCCAACCGCCTCCTGGCCACCTTCCGCTAAGGGGCGAAGCAATTGATCGCGCTCTTCGAAAGAGACCTGATACATCTTCATGTAAGCTTTCAACTCAACACCTTCGAGACCATTTTCTTTGGCATCAGTGTTAAGCGTGGACTCAAGACGTAAGGCGCGCTCTTTAAGCCACTTTTTGTAAGGCTGGGTAGACTTTAATTGGTTATCGATATCCTGTGTGTTGTGCAAGGTACCGGTCAAGGTATCAATCGACATAATCTGACCTGGGCCAAGACGACCTTTTGCAACCACATCAGCAGGATCATAACTGTAAACACCTACTTCAGACGCAACAGTAATCATGTCATCTTTAGTAATCACCCAACGTGATGGGCGTAGACCATTACGATCGAGCGTACAAACAGCATAGCGACCATCCGTAATTACCAAGCCAGCGGGACCATCCCACGGCTCGATATGCATAGAATTGTATTCATAAAATGCACGCAGATCTGGATCCATGTTTTCCACGTTCTGCCAAGCTGGCGGAACCAACATACGGATAGCACGGTGTAACTCCATCCCGCCAAGCATTAGCACTTCCAGCATATTATCGAGACTGGAAGAATCAGAGCCGGTGCGATTCACCAGCGGTTTAACACTTTGTAAATCCGGCAGCAAGGGCGTGATAAATTTGGGAGTGCGCGCTACAGACCAATTGCGGTTACCCACCACCGTATTGATTTCACCGTTGTGCGCCAACATGCGGAAGGGTTGCGCCAGTGGCCACTGCGGCATGGTGTTGGTAGAGAAACGTTGGTGGAATACGCAAATAGCCGTTTCCAAGCGCGGGTCAGCCAAATCAGCGAAGAAGCGTGGCAAATCCACAGGCATCATCAAGCCTTTGTAGGACAACACCCCCGTGCTCAAGCTGGCGATATAAAATGCCTTGTCATCCGCCAAACGCAATTCGGCTTTACGACGCGCCATAAACAGCTTGGCATTCACTTGTTCCAGCGGCAAATTCTCGCTATTGACAAACAGGTGGTTGAATACCGGTAGCGATTTCATCGCAATGGGGCCAAGGCAAGTAGCATCGACAGGCACATGCCGCCAACCAGCAACTATCAAACCTTGCGCCACCAATTCTTCAGCCAGTACAGCGCGAGCACGATCGGCTTTAGCGTTATCAGTGCTCAGCATGACAGCACCCACACCATAGATGGATGTCAATTCGGTATTGCAGGCTTCTTTAGCCACTGCGCGCAAGAAAGCATCTGGCTTTTGAATAAGCAAACCACAGCCGTCGCCGGTTTTCCCATCGGAGTTAATACCGCCGCGATGGGTCATACAGGTCAGAGCTTCGATGGCAGTTGTAAGAAGACGATGGCTGGTTTTGCCCTTTAAATGGGCAATCAAACCAAAACCGCAGTTATCTTTAAACTCGTCTAGCTGGTAGAGGCCAGTGGTCATAGGCTGATTCTCAACAATAAATCACTATCAAGGGTACGAATATTGGGTATTGGGGCCATAAACTATGCGAAAGCCGCGCCAAATCATCCCCCAGACAAAAAAGCCCCTGAGGTCTAGGGGCTGCGGACAAATGGGCGCAGGATATTACCCGCTTGAGGGTTTGTTGGCAAGTTAGTGGTGCATATGCCTTGAGCGACAACGAATTAATGAAGAAGATGAAACTGAAACCACACTGTATTAATCCAGCGAGTACACGAGGACGACACTGGAGGGTAATGCACTTGCACAACAAGGGTGCAGGTACAATCCGGATGAGCCCACTTCACATAGGAATTAGATCGAAACTAGTACACCTAATTAATTCCTAACCACCCAATCCTTAGCGGTAAGCACGTTTTCCTCGCCAAACTTTTGCTGATCCGCAGTGGTTGCTCCCTCTTTGCACTCGCCTTTTATCCATAAATGATAACGAGAGATATTGCGATCTAACTCCAGAAAACCTTCGCGACAAAATCCGGCACGATCGACCACATAGGTAGCGTTGCGCAACAATCGTTCATAGGTGCCCCGCCCAATACTGACACCCCCCTCATCCACAGGGCGCGAGGAACCGTTACCATTTTCCACTCGGATATGATTTGGAATTAAGGCTTCAGGCCAGCGCAGGCGATACACAAACATTTTGCTGGTATCCGGCCGGATTTCAACCTCTAATGTCTCCACCATTTCGGATTTCACATAGCTGCGCCCTGGGCTACTACAGGCACTGAGAAACGCGACAACAAACATAGCCGTAGCCAGCAAAGCGCATGATGATTTCATTATTAATAGGCCCCTGAAGAGTATGGCTGCCGAGAAGCTCTGAGCAAAAGCCATCCACATTAAAGAATTATGTCTTGCCGCCGAAAACTGGTAAGTACTATACCTTTTATTCGTCGGAGCCAGCCATGGGATTATTCGCTCGATATTATCTGCAGCAGATATGCCGCCCAGTGGCGCCTCACACAACAGCACTGGTGCTATTGACCTGTTCGCTTACGATGAGTTCGCTTGGTGCCTATGCGGATGAGTTGATTCCTGATGATATTGCTTACAAGCCTAGTCATCAGAACGAAAAATCACCGGAAGCAATACGACCTATACCGGATGCAACCTCACCATCCACGCCGGTGATAACCCCCTTGGCACAGAGTGATGACACCAGCCGTTCTGAATCGATTAACGAGCCTATTCCCATCGCTGAGATTGCTGCGCCCCTTCCAACTATCAACCCAACAATCGAATCAACGCTGCCAGAAGATAAAAGTATTCGCACACTCCACACTCAAGCATCCCCGCCCCAAAAAGGCAGCCGTACAAAGCGTTGTGAGAGCCATAATCATTTACAAAAATCCTTAGCGATTACAGCATTCACTCGCGCACACCCGAGTACCAGTAATGCAGGTAATTTATATGCCGTAGAACAGGGATTTCCTCAATTACTGCAGGACTTATTAATGAAGCAACACGCTCATTTAAGCCCAAATGTTTTATCACAAAGTTTTGCAACAACCCCTATGACGGAGGCACAACGCAAACGTCACGCGCAAATGATTGCTAAAACACAACAAACACAATTTGTATTGAGCGGCACCATTATTGATATGAGCATGGCATCACCTGATGCCACTTATAATCCGGGATTTTTTGGCACTGCCGCGAATGTTTTTAATGATATGTCCAGAGAAAGAGCCTTTGATAAACGCAAACGCTCGTTTGAGGTAGCTGTAGAATTGCGCGATGGATTTACCGGTGAGATTTTATTGCAAAGCGATTACATCACCCGAGGCTTATGGAATACCCGAAAAACCGTTGGCTTTAATTCACCCGCGTTTTGGGAAACGCCCTATGGAAAACGTGTACATAGGTTAGCGAGTGACATGAGTAAGGAGATAGCACAGGTGATGGATTGTCAGCCCTTTATGGCTAGCATTGATGCTCGCCCCGGGCAAGTACATATTTTATTGCATGGCGGGGCTAACAATGGTTTACGTGCAGGGGATAGCTTACGACTCTATCAACTGGTGGTGCAGGGTTCCAATACAGAATATCAAGTATCTGATACTCGCCTTATTAAACGCGAAGCGAATTTATATTTGAGCGAGGTTTATCCCTCCCACAGTATTGCAATGATTGAGGGCGGTAGTTATTTGAATGGGCAGTTTTTAGCAGTCAGCGAATAACCGCAAGATGAAACAACACACATTGCCCCCCCTCTCTAGCCTCCAGCCACGTACACACTCAGACAACCATCTCATACAGGTTGTCTGGGCTCATCACTTGACCCGCAGATAATTTCATCAAAGGCTAGCCCTAGCGATCTATAAAACCCATAATGGCGCCCTTTGGACTATGCTCGCCAGCGCTAGCATCAACCGTTAAAACATAAGAATGATCTCCATGAAAACACTGCTAAAGACCCACGCCCGCTTTCTTTATCCGCTTCTCGTTTTAGTGCTCTCTCTGGGTATTTATTTTCCTTATTACGGTTCCCCCCAAGCTATGTTTTGGGATGAGAATTATCATATCGCCTCCGCACAAAAACATATTGATGGTGTTATGTATATGGAGCCGCATCCACCATTAGGCAAAATGCTGATGGCGGTGGGTGAAATTGTATTTGGCGGCAATCAACACATCGATAAAAGTAAACTCAATGAAACCGATTATTTAACCGGCGAAAATGCCCCCAAGGAAATGAGCTATAAAGGTTGGCGCTGGCCCTCGGTGGTGCTAATGGCTTTATCGGCGTTATTTTTTTATGGAATATTAAAAGAAATTACTCAGCGCGAATGGCTGGCATTGGCATTTACTAGCCTAATCATTTTTGATAACGCACTGGTAATTCATGCGCGCGCTGCCATGCTCGAAGGCATTCAACTCTTTTTTATTCTTGGTGCACTTTATTACTTTACCCGCACAGTTACTCAGTTCATTCAGGGTGGGAAAGCGATCACCTGGAAAGCCTATGCCATTCTAGGCGTACTTATTGGTTTGGCGTTTTCAGTGAAGGTTAATGCGGCCATTTTGCTGTTGTTATTTGTCATGCTATTTGGCGTAGATCAGTGGCAGGTGATTAAACAATGGGATTGGCTAGCATTGGCGAAGCGCTTAGCGATCACTGTACCCGCTGGGGTGATACCGGTGGCACTGATTTTTTTCAGCGTGTTCTATATCCATATCGGCATGGGCAAAACCATCATCAACGACCGCACCTACAAAGCCTCACCGGAATACATCAATTTAATTCGCAGCGGTAAAACCTGGTCGTTCACCACCTTTAAATTAGGTATGCGCGACAATTGGAAGTATATGTCGGAATACGCCGATGGAGTGCCCCGTCTGGATGTGTGTAAAGCCGATGAAAATGGTAGTTTTTCTCTGCATTGGCCTCTCAGTAAAAAAACGATTAGTTATCGCTGGGATAAAGAAAATATTGATGGCCGCGAAGTAACGCATTACAAATATTTAATCGGCAATCCAATTGTATGGTTTTCTGTCCTAGCGGGCATTGTGTTGTCTGTTGGCTTAGTGATTAGCCGTTTTATTTACAATAACCCAATTAAAGATGAACCACTATTTATGTGGATTTCGGCATTCACAACACTCTATGTGTGCTACATGATTGCGATGCTACAAATCGAACGGGTGATGTATCTCTACCATTATTTAGTGCCGCTGATGTTTGGGGCGATTAATCTGGCACTAGTGTTTACCTATGTATTCCGCGATGAAGTGCTCGCCAATAATAAACACACCATGATCAATGCCGGTGTGTTTGCCGCATTGGTGATTGGCGTATTTGCGTACTTTTCTCCCTTCACTTATGGCATAGGTTTAACGGAAGCGGAATTTGAATTGCGCAACTGGTTTGAATTTTGGCAATTACGGGTAGCTAAATAATCATGATGATGTCTTTGAATAAAAACACTGTTTTCTCTGCCCTCTTAGGGCTTACTGCAGCGCTCATTGCCATTCGAATTATGCCGGTATCCGTTGATGATAATGTAAAGTTGGTTATCAGCAAAAACCGCGTGAGTGTGTCTAACATTTATCAAGCGCGAGACATTGAGCGCACCAAAACCGTCATAGTGGATAAACTGAATCTGATCGTAGAAAACCGCTTTAAACATCCAGAGCTCGGCAATATTGCTGATGCCAATGATGATTTTTTTGTCGATATTGATCACACCATCACCATTAAAAAATCAGGTGACTATCGCTTTTTGGTGGGCACTGACGACGGTTTCTCACTCAAAATCGATGGCGCATTAATTTGCGAACATTTAGGCGACCGGCCTTATACCATCCAAACCTGTAATATCAACTTGAGCGAAGGCACACATCAATTTCAATTGTCCTATTTCCAAGGTTACGGTAACTCAGGCCTCACTGTGGAATACGCACGCGGTGATGGTACACAACACTGGTTTGGAGAAGATTCAAGCGATATCGACTTTGATTAACTCGTGGCTTACATAGGCTTTCAAAACTTAACAACCACTTACCAAGAGCTGATCTAGAATCCGCCGCTTAATCCCGTTTGGAGACAACAATGCCATCCATTTCTTTGTTCAGCCCCCAGCGCTCACGAATGCTGCTGTCGTTATTATCCAGCGTGTCTTTACTCTGGAGCACACATAGCCTAGCGGCAAACCCACCATCATTGGATATCGACATTTGTAACGTCAGCCATTTCCAAACCCTCCTGCAACCTGCCGCCAGCAATCAATCGGCAAGTGCCATGTGGTTGAATCGTGAATTGCTGCAGTGGCCTAAAGTTACCAATACGGGCCGCTTCCGCTTGTATCACTCGGCGAATGGTCAAATTGTTGCGGTTAACGGTACTCAAGTGATGGGGGCGGATAACACACTGAATTTGAACCCCGTGGATACCAAAACCAAACCACTTGCTGAACCACTGCTCAGCCGCTTTAAGTATTTACCCGATGGCGTAGTGCTAAGCCTCAGTAATGCAGATCTCGAAAAAATTGCCCGCCTGCACCAAGGTCAACTGGTACTAGTGCAAGAAGATAGCGATGGAAAAGTCATGGCCGCGACCGGCATTCAAATTGCCGGTGCACTGGATGATATTTATGCCAGTGCCACTGCCGTAACTGATTTTGGTGTCACCATTAATAAGATCAACACACAATTTAAACTCTGGGCACCCACAGCCCAACATGTTGCCGTTTGTACTTATGCCACCGGCAACAGCCAAGCCACTGCGATAGACCCCATGCAGTGGGATGCAAAAACAGGCGTATGGACGCTGAGCAAACCCGCCGATTTATCAGGGCAGTATTATCAGTATGTCGTCGATGTGTTTGTACGTGGTGTGGGGGTTGTGCGCAACCGTGTCACCGACCCTTACTCAATCAGCCTTACCACTAACTCAAAACGCAGTTTTATCACCGACCTGAATGCACCAAGTTTACTACCTGATGGTTGGGAAAAAACCAGCCCGCCCAAGCTGATCGAATCTGCCACAGATCTGAATATTTACGAATTGCACGTTCGTGACTTTTCTATCAATGATGCCAGCGTAAAACCTGAATATCGCGGTAAATACCTCGCATTTACCGAGCCTAACTCCAACGGCATAAAACACTTACGCGCTCTGGCTCAGGCGGGAATGACCGATGTGCATTTGCTGCCGGTTTACGATATAGCCACCGTCCCCGAAGAGAAGTGTGTCACCCCCATCATCGTTGGCGGCCCCGTCAGTGAGGCTCAGCAAGAAGTGATTGGCGTGGTTGCGCAAAATGATTGTTTCAACTGGGGCTATGACCCTTATCACTACAACAGCCCTGAAGGTAGCTATTCCACCAATGCCGCTGATGGCGCAAAGCGTATCCTCGAGCTACGCGAAATGGTGATGGCGCTGCACAACCTCGGTTTACGCGTAGGTATGGATGTGGTTTACAACCACACCTTCGGTATTGGCCAATCTGAATATTCTGTACTCGATCGGGTAGTGCCCGGTTACTACCACCGCTACAACCTGGTGGGAGAAGTTGAGCGCTCCACCTGCTGTGAAAATACCGCAACCGAAAACCTGATGATGGGCAAGTTGATGATCGACTCAACGGTGCTCTGGGCTACCGCGTATAAAATCGACTCTTTCCGCTTTGATCTCATGGGACATCAACCACTCTCGGTGATGAAATCATTACAAACAGCGGTGAATACGGCGACAGGGAAAAATATTCATTTGATTGGTGAAGGCTGGGACTTCGGCGAAGTTGCTGGCGGCGCACGCTTTGTACAAGCATCACAACTGCATTTGGGCGGCAGCGGTATCGGCAGCTTTAGCGACCGCGCGCGGGATGCCATTCGCGGGCAAAGTATGTCCACCTCCGGCCAGCAATTTATTACGCAGCGCGGCTACATCAATGGCTTGGCCTATGAAGGGCAATCCAAAGCACAACTGCTAAAAGCCGCCGATATGGTACGTGTAGGTCTTGCCGGTACAGTGCGTGACTATTCCTTCATCACCGCCGATAACACGCCAAAAACGCTGGAAAAAATAGACTACAACGGCATGCCCGCCGGTTATGCCAAACAGCCGGGCGAAGTGGTTAACTATGTCGAAAACCACGATAACCAAACCTTGTTCGATGTAAACGCATACATCCTGCTGGGCAATACCAGCCGTGAAGACCGCGCCCGCGTCCAAGCACTGGGGCTCGCCACCACTGCTTTTAGTCAGGGCGTTTCCTACTATCATGCGGGCGTCGAAATACTGCGCTCGAAATCTATGGACCGCGATAGTTTCAACTCGGGCGACTGGTTCAACCGTATTGATTGGACCTACAACGACAACTACTTCGGCACAGGTATGCCACCCAAATGGCGTAATGCAGCCTACTACCCTGCACTTCCCCAATTTTTGGTGAACCCAGCCATCAAGCCCACACAAAAAGAAATCTTGCTCACACGCAATATTTTCTTGGATCTCTTAAAAATTCGCGGTAGTTCCAGCTTATTCCGCATGAAAACCACAGAAGATATTCAGCAACGTTTGCACTTTTACAATACAGGCGCCACTCAAAATGGCGCTGTCATCGTAGGCAAACTAGACGGCAAAGGTTATGAAGGCGCCAATTACAATGCACTGCTGTATTTCATCAACGTCGCCAAAGAAACGCAAACCTTAAACATTCCTGAAGAAAAAGGCCGTCGCTACGCCCTACACCCCGTACACCTCAATAAAAATGCTGGCGACCCTCGACCAGCCGCACAAGCCGCATACAGCGCCACCAATGGCAGCTTCGTCATTCCACCGCTCACCGCGCTGGTATTTGTTGAAGAGTAATAAAATCTGCGCTCGATCACAGACTGGAGCCAGTAGTACGCACTACTGGCTTTGAGCGTCTACACTCTTAGCCGACAAGTCCCTATAACCGCTTTTTCATAACACTCACAACAACAAGATCGAATGAACAGCATGGGTATAGCTGCATACTGTTCAATCATTAACCGAGAATAGCCCTATGAAAACACTCTTTTCCCTTATTGGACTCGCCTTACTGGTTAGCGGTTGCGATAAAAAACAAGATGTCGCGCCAGAAACCACAACACAAACTACCACAGAAGTCGCCCCTGCACCGGTCGCGGCTCCAAAGCGCCCGTTTGTATGGGCCAATGCTAACGTTTATTTCTTACTGACGGATCGCTTCAACAACGGCAACCCTGCCAATGATTTAATGTATGACCGCAAAGCAGATGCAGCCATCATGCGCGGCTTTCAAGGCGGCGACATCGCAGGTATTACCGCCAAAATCCGCGAGGGTTATTTCACCAAATTAGGGGTAGATGCCATCTGGTTAACGCCTCATGTACAGCAAATCCCAGACTCTACCGATGAAGGAACCGGAAAATCCTATGGCTACCACGGTTACTGGGCGCTGGACTGGACAATGATGGATGCCAACCTCGGCACCCTAGATGAAATGAAAGAATTTGTTGATACCGCACATCAACACGGCATTCGTGTACTGCTTGACGTCGTCATCAACCACACCGGCCCCGCTACCGAAAAAGCACCGGCATGGCCAGATTCGTGGGTACGCACCAGCCCTGCCTGTACCTACAAAGATGCGGTTACCACCATCTCTTGTACTCTCGTAGCAAACCTTCCGGACATTCGCACCGAAAGCGATGCCGTAGTCGACTTACCACCCCAACTGGTCGAAAAATGGAAAACCGAAGGTCGTTATGAACAAGAAGTCAAAGAGTTAGACGAGTTCTTCGAACGCACCAAATTGCCACGCACACCGCGCCACTACATCATGAAATGGCACGCCGACTGGATTAAAGAATTGGGTGTAGACGGCTTCCGTGTAGACACCGTAAAACACACCGAAGAATACGTATGGGCCGAATTGAAAAAAGTCGCCAGCGACACCTTTGAAGAATGGAAGCGCAACAACCCCAGCAAGGCTTTCCACAATGACCCATTCTTTATGGTGGGCGAAGTCTATAATTACGGCATTCAAGGCGGCACGCAATTTGATCTGGGCGGCGGCAAAGTCGTTAACTATTACGCCAATGGTTTCGACAGCTTAATCAGCTTCTCTATGAAGGGTGATGCCAACAAAAAATACGATGAACTCTTTACCGAATACTCCGATATTCTCAACTACGACTCACTCAAAGACTACACCGTACTCAACTACATCACCTCACACGATGATGGCTGGCCATTCGATAAAGAACGTAAGCGTGTATTCGAAGCCGCCACCAAGTTATTACTGAGTCCAGGCATGGCGCAAATCTATTACGGCGATGAAACTGCACGCACATTGATTCACGAAGGCGCGGAAGGCGATGCAACCTTGCGCTCCTTTATGAACTGGGATGAATTGAAAAATAACGCTGAGAAAAATGGTTACCGTGTAGCAGATGTCTATGAACACTGGAGCAAACTCGGCCAATTCCGCCAAAAAAATCTCGCGGTGGGCGCAGGCGAGCATGAAGTCTTAGCCGATGCACCATACACTTTCAAACGCACCTACGACAAAAACGGCCTCAGCAATAAAGTCGTGGTCGCGCTTGATGTACCTAAAGGTCAAGCCAATAGCATTATCGTTGAAGGTGTGTTTGCTGATGGCGAAACCGTAACCGATTATTACTCCAATCAAACGGCGGTAGTCGCTGAAGGCAAAGCCACATTCACCACCCCATATGATTTGATTTTGATTGCACAGTAAGCCTAAATCATCACATGTAAAACCAAAAATCCCAGCCTTGTGCTGGGATTTTTTTACCGCACTAAAAGAAACTAGTAATTGAAAAAATAGTCTGAAAGTTTTCCAAAACCTACACACCTAAAACTGATGTAGAAACCAACACCAAGATCACCAATCCACAAGGAGCACGTTCGTGAGACACATCAATTTTTTAATAAAGGCATCGTTTATTACCATCACAAGCATTTCGATCTGCTCTTGCGTTGTAAAACCCAAAAAAACCTCACACTACAACGCCGAGTGCGATGTGATCACCAAAAAATATGAACTCACCGTAGAACAAGTCAAAATGTTTGATGACATGAACTGCGAAAACGATGATTGCAAAATGCAGTTTACGAAAGAAATTGCTGGATCAGTAATTATGGTACCGCTAAGTGCCGTGGTATCTAGCTCAATTGCGATAGTGGGAAATACGCTGTACTGGTTAGAAAAACAAGGAAAATGCAACTAACTAAGAAACAACTTCAAATCGATCAATTTATTTTCCCAACTGGATGTTTCTGAACCATCTAAGAAAATCCAGCTGGGGAGACCCTAACTATAACAATATCACTCCGTATAAATTCCCTGACTACGCAAGTAATCCTCATAATTACCGTGAAAATCAACAATGCCACTAGGCTGCATATCAATGATACGCGTAGCCAGTGAAGACACAAACTCACGATCGTGGCTCACAAAAATCAAGGTGCCGGGGTAATTTTCCAGCGCGAGGTTTAAGGCTTCAATAGACTCCATATCCAAATGGTTAGTCGGCTCATCCATCAACAATACGTTAGGATTAATTAAACTGAGCTTGCCGAATAACATGCGACCTTGCTCACCACCGGAAATAACTTTAACGGATTTTTTTACTTCATCATTCGAAAAGAGCATACGTCCCAAAGCGCCGCGCACTAATTGCTCGTCGCCTTTTGTCCACTGCTTCATCCAATCAAATAAATTACAATCCTCAGCAAAATCTTCCGCGTGATCTTGTGCAAAGTAACCAATCTCCGCTTGTTCTGCCCATTTTACCGTGCCTTCATCAGGCGCGAGATCGCCATATAAGCAACGGAGCAAGGTGGTTTTACCTGCGCCGTTGGGTCCAATAATCGCAATGCGCTCGCCGGCTTCCACCTGCAAACTTAAATCGGCAAATAAAATTTTATCGAAGGCTTTTTTAATATATTCCACGGTTACGGCTTGACGATGCAATTTTTTGTTTTGCGTGAATTTGATGTAAGGACTTACACGACTAGAAGGTTTCACATCATCCAATTGAATTTTTTCGATCTGTTTAGCACGTGAGGTTGCCTGTTTTGCTTTGGAGGCATTTGCTGAAAATCGGCTCACGAAAGTTTGCAGCTCTGCAATTTGCGCTTTCTTCTTTGCATTTTCACCCAGCAATTTTTCACGCGCCTGTGTTGAGGCGATCATATAGTCATCGTAATTGCCAGGGTATACACGCAATTCACCGTAATCTAAATCCGCCATGTGGGTACAAACTGAATTTAAAAAGTGTCGATCGTGCGAAATAATAATGATGGTGGAATTGCGCTGCGTAAGCATGCCTTCCAACCAACGGATGGTGTTAATGTCGAGGTTGTTAGTAGGCTCATCAAGCAATAACACATCGGGATCAGAGAACAAAGCCTGTGCCAATAACACACGCAATTTCCAACCTGGCGCAACAGCACTCATCAAACCAAAATGTTGCTCAACAGGAATATCTAACCCTAACAATAATTCCCCTGCGCGAGATTCAGCGGTGTAACCATCCATCTCCGCAAATTGAACTTCCAATTCAGCAACGGCCATGCCGTCCTCTTCGCTCATTTCCGGCAAACTATAAATGCGATCACGCTCGGCCTTAACGCGCCAGAGCTCGGTGTGCCCCATGATGACCGTATCGATCACCGTGTAATCTTCATAGGCAAATTGATCTTGCTTTAACTTCCCCAATCGCACGTTGGGTTCAAGCATCACCTGACCAGCGGATTGTTCCAGATCGCCGCCGAGAATTTTCATAAAGGTGGATTTACCGCAACCATTGGCACCAATCAAGCCGTAGCGATTACCATTGTTAAACTTGACGGAAACGTTTTCAAAAAGCGGTTTGGCACCAAATTGCATGGTGATGTTAGCGGTAGAAATCACAGTACATTCTCGGGTATGGGTAAGGATAGGGGTAATAAAGGATTTAAAAGTCGCGTAGTTTACAGAATTCATACTGGATTTGGGCGATTTTTCGCCTCAATCCACTGCCCCATATACTGCGTGCTCTTATGGTGGTGGTGGCGAAGCATTTGGCCTATGAAATTAGTGCTACGCTCCTGCTCGATATTCTCATTGAGTGCTTGTAAACGCGCTCGTAATAATTCTGCATAATTTTCGCGTGTGAAATAATCACGCAGGATTGTAAATCCCTGTAGCTGCGCTCTGCGCCAGCGATTTTCTTGTTGATGTAAATAAACGGCAGCCTGTGCAAATTCGATCGCGTTATTGGTTACCACACCACCCCACGCCATATTTCCACACATAGCTTCAGAACCAATAGCTGTCGTTACGCTAGGGGTGCCAGAGCGCATAGCATCCATCAATTTTCCTTTAATGCCAGCACCGAAACGCAGCGGCGCTAAACAAACGCGTGCTTGTTGCATGACGGCCTGCGCATCAGGAGCCCAACCTTTCACTAAAAATCCTTCTTTTGGGTTATGTAATTGAGTGGCCTTAGGTGGGGGATAAGCCCCATAAATATGCAACTCTGCCTGTGGAAGTTGCGCGCGAATGAAGGGCCAAAGTTGATGCTTTAGCCATAAGACAGCATCCCAATTAGGCTCATGGCGAAAATTTCCAATGGAAATAAAATGCTGCCGCGCAGAAAATTCAAGGCTCTGCGATGAAAAATCTGCGTGATAACCTGACTCTAAAAAAGGGCAATACACTAATAATTGTGCAGGCACTGAAAAATAACGCTGCAAGAATTCCATTTCGTAGACAGAGATGATTAAGGATAAATCGCAACGAAATATTGCTGCTATTTCACGCTGAGCCATATCATCAGCACTCATCCATGTGAAAAGCTGTTCAGATGTGGCCGCAACAGGCTCAACAGCTTGCCTGTCTTTTTCGTGCTGACATTTTTTTTGCTCTGCTTTGAGCATTTGTTGACGAGTATATCGCAAAGAATGCAAATCTTCGGTGTCCAATATTCGCAATGCGCGAGGACAGGCTTTTTCAACGCGCCATCCAAACTGTTCTTCTGTAAAAAAACGATCAAACAACACAAGATCAGGCTGTAAGGATGTGACAAATACATCAAAGCTAGAAGAGTTTAATTCAATGGGTTGTTCTACCACACCGAGATTGGTTAAAGGAAAGCGATGTTCAGATAAGGCAGCCGCTGATGCAAAGACCAACTCACAACCTTGTGCCAAAAAAAACTGAATTAACTCAAGCATTCGGCTACCAGCTGCGGAAGACTTAGGTTCTGGCCACACGTAACCCACAATAAGAATTTTTTTCATGACGACATTTGCGTTAAGTAATCAACCATTCCGAAGCCAGCAGCGCGCCCAGTCGCAAAACAAGCTGTTAATAAATAACCACCGGTGGGTGCCTCCCAGTTCAGCATTTCACCCGCGCAAAAAATGCCCGGCATTTTTTTCAACATTAACGAAGGCGTAAGTTCTTGCTGATCGATACCGCCAGCCGTACTGATGGCCTCATCAATCGGTCGATAGGTAGGCAACCTTAATCTCAACGATTTTATAGCATTCGCCAAGCCCAATGGATTCTGCCATACAGATGCGGGCGTCAATTCGCGCAACAGCGCAATTTTTACTGTAGGTAAGTTCAATTGTTTGCGCAAAAAATTGCTCATTGAATTTTTTCCACGAGGCCTTTGCAATTGCGCAACAATTTTTTCAAGACTGAAGTCAGGCAACAAATCTATCTCTAGGTGCGCAAAACCATCGCGTAAAATTAAATCTCGTAAATGCGCCGACAATGCATAAATAGTTGTGCCTTCGATTCCATGGCGAGTAATCATTGCTTCTCCACGTACAACTATCGACTGACCTAGAAGATTCTTGGTCGTGACGCTAATCGTTGGTAAAGGCTCACCGGCACAAGATTGCTGAAAATGTGATGACCATTCCGCTTCAAAGCCACAGTTGCTCGGCAACAGATCTAGGACTTCAATATTTTTATGGCGCAACAAACTGACCCATGCGCCATCAGAACCTAAACGCTGCCAACTTGCGCCGCCGAGAGCAAGCAATATAGCCGCAGCAGAAAGTTGTTGGGTAACCACGTGAGATTTTTCACTGGCCTGAAAGAGTAAATCACCATTATCAGCCCAACCCAACCAGCGATGACGCGGAAAAAATTGTACACCCAATTCACGCAACCGATGCAGCCACGCACGTAACAAGGGTGCCGCTTTCATATCGGTAGGAAATACACGTCCTGAACTACCCACAAAGGTATCAATACCTAGACCATGAATCCATTGACGCAATTCAGTTGCCGAAAAACTATCTAAGTAAGATTTTAGCCATGGTGCCGCATCACCATAACGTAAGAGTAATTGTTCATGAGCTTCGGCATGGGTGATATTCATACCTCCCACACCTGCCAATAAAAATTTACGCCCCACCGATGGCATAGCATCATAAACCGCGACACGAAAACCAGCGCGTGCAACTATCTCGGCAGCCATTAAACCCGCAGGGCCGCCACCGATAATAATCACAGAAGAAGAATGAGAAGAATTTTTCACGCACAACACCGAAGAAACTATTCTTCCGGTAATTCCCTAACACCAATGAGCTGACGATAATTTTCGCGATAATCTTCCATGTGTTCTTTTAAAAAATCACGATAACGCCCTGTGAGATAGTTAACAGAGTTTTCGACATCTTCTGAGAATTCATTTTTATCCAGCGAACTATGCGCAACCACAAAGGCATTAAAACGTGCAGCCGCGTTGAGCAGGGCCGCGCTGACAATACCAGGGTCAGCATCATCACAGGCATCATTGGCTTTTTGAATAAAACTTTCTACCAAATCCCAAAAGAGTTGTTCGTCATTTGTTTGGCTCATAATCTGTCTCGGATTTATTTATATCAGAATGGTTATCCTGTGAGTCTGGCCAGTAGCGACGCATCCACTCACCGATATCGTGAACAACCAAACACAATACGGGGACTAAAATTAAGGTCACCACTGTGGCAAAGAGAACGCCAAAGGCCAAGGAAATCACCATAGGAATTAAGAAGCGAGCCTGCACACTTTGCTCGGCCATTATCGGAACCAAACCAATGAAGGTGGTGAGCGATGTGAGTAAAATTGCACGAAGTCTGTCGGGGCCTGCTTGCACTACCGCATCATAAATGGCCATACCCTGTTGTCGCAATTGATTAATGCGATCAAGCAATACCAAATTATCGTTCACCACTACTCCGGCGCAAGCAATAAAACCTAACATCGACAACATGCTGATTTCTCGCCCCATGATGAGATGACCAATAACAGCCCCCATAAAACCAAAAGGGATCGCCGTTAAAATAATGACTGGCTGCATGTAGGAACGAAAGCCAACCGCCATCATGATATAAATAACAAAAATGGCCAGAATAAAACTTTGTAGCATGGCCGATTCAAAATCTGCCTGATCGCGCATATTGCCATCAGGATGTAATGCAAACCCAGGATAGTCGCGCTGCCATTTTACATAATGCTGTTCTTTCATCGCACGCACAATCGCTTGCGCATCGCCCGAACTACCGACACGCGCCGATACAGTAATATTGCGTTTACGATCACGGCGATCAATGACGGTGTAGCCGGGCACAAATACCACATCCGCGACTTCTAATAATGGCACTTCTGCACCGGTGGGTGTGCGTACACGCATGTGATTAATTTGATCTAAGGATTGGCGATCCACTTCTGGATAACGCACTAGCACCCGCACATCTTCATTACCACGAGGAATGCGTTGCGCTTCTTCACCATAAAATGCTTGGCGCATTTGTTTAGCCACCTGACTCAAATCCACTCCCAACATTTCGGCATTAGGCTTTAAGCGCAATTCAATTTCAGGGCGAGAGGCTTCAAGACTGGTTTTTACATCATATACATTGGCATAACTGCTTAATGCATTACGCACTTGTTCGGCTGCCGCTTGCTGCTCCGCAAAATTATTACTGCTGATACTTAAATTTAATTTGATGTCGTCGCCCCCGCTATTGAGGGTAAAATCCAAACGAAACTCTTTTGCTTCTGGCACTTCGCCGATTAATTCACGCCACCTAGTGGTTACTTCATCGACACCCACAATTCGCGTCTCTGCATCCTGCAAAGCCACCGCCATATAAATATTTACCCCATAGGCCCAAGTTTGCACACCGCGAACAAATTCACCGTTATTTTTTTCTTGCAGACTTACATCATCGCGTAATTGCAACGCAGCATCTTGTACCTTGCGCATCACTCGCTGTGTTTCCTCAAAGGAAGTACCCTCTGGTAACACCAAGCGCGCCTCTACGGAATCGCCCGGCACTTGCGGCATGAAACTGGTTTTTATCCAGCCCCCAGAAAAAAGCACAATTGAAAACACAAACGCCATAACAAAGGCAAGAACAGTAGCGACTTTATTCGCCAACATTTTTATCAGTAATGGTTGATAGATGTGAATGGTAAAATAATCTAATTTTGCAGACACAAACTCGCGTGAATTATTTAATGTTTGCAGCAGCGCAAATTGGGATGGCCGCTCAGGTTTCATATTCGCCAAATGAGAAGGAAGAATCAATAAAGATTCCATGAGCGAGAAGCTTAAACATAAGAGTACGACCATTCCTATAGGAAAAGCGATCGGCCCCATATTGCCGGGCACATTTAACATGGGTGCGAAAAAAATGATGGTACTTAGCACCGAAAATATCACCGGAGTACTCACCATTTTGGTTCCACTGGCCGCACTGGCTGCACCTTTTATCCCATGCTGTTGCCGTGTGTATATGCTTTCACCGACAATAATGGCGTCATCAACAACAATGCCGAGCACTAATAAAAATGCAAATAAAGACACCATGTTGATGCTGACATTAACATAAGGCAACAACCAAATTGCGCCGGCAAATGCGGTAGCAATACCCACACAAACCCAAATAGCAATGAGAGGGCGCAGAAATAACATCAGCACAATAAATACTAATATCAACCCACTGAAGGCATTGCTAAGCAACAAATCCAAACGCGCATTAAACAAGCTAGACATATCGCGCCAAATATCCACACTAATTCCAGCGGGCAAAATGGGCTTAATCGCATCCAAATAGGCTTTAACATCTTTACTGGCTTGTAAAATATCCGGATCTTCACTGATGGATAAATCCAAAAATATCGCTCGTTTACCGTTGTATTGCGCAATCAAGGTAATATCGGAAAATCCATCATTAATATCGGCAATATCGCGCAGTAATAATTTGCTGCCATCCTCTTTGGTGACAACGGGAATCTCACCATAATCATCGGCAGTATTGGCTTGGCTGCGCACTTGCATTTGAATATCGCCATCGCGAGTACGAATGGTGCCGGCAGGAACATTGAGCGATGTTTGACGAATAGCCTGCGCCACCTGATCAAAATTTAATTGGTAGCGTCGTAAATTATCCTCAGAAATTTCCACGCCCATTTCATAAGGGCGCGTACCGTTTAATTGCACTTGCGATATACCTGGCAAGAGCGCCAATTCATTCCGCAGGCGCATACCGGTTTCTTTTAATGCAGCCTCATCCACATCGCCATAAACCGCAATACTCATTAATTGACTGCGCGATATCTGTCGCCGCACTATAGGTCGCTCAACACCGGTAGGAAAGGTATTAATGGCATCCACGCGGGTTTTCACATCATTTAATATTTGTTGCGGATCATAACCCTCAGCAACTTCAATTTGGACACTGGCTTGGCCTTGTCGTGATTTGGAACTGATCGAATAAATACCTTCAAGATCCGCAATAGATTCCTCGATTCGAATCGTCAACAATTGCTCAACTTCCGTTGGCCCCGCTCCGGGGTAGCCCATTTGCACTTCGACAAAGTTGCGCGCCACCATCGGAAAAACTTCTTTGCTCAGATTAGAAAAACTGAACGCACAACCGACAAAAATGAGCACCATCAATAAATTGGCTGCCACGCGATTTTCTACAAACCATTGAATAAGGCGATTCATTGTGATGCACCCGTGGCGGATGACGCACTGGAGCTGGATTCGGACATGGGTGCAATAGTCACTTTAGTGCCTAGGGTGAGGTAGCCTTGCCGCTCTAAGACAATCGCATCGTCTTTTTGAATATCCCCTTGCACCCAAACATGAGCATCATCCATACGCAAAATTTTCACCGTTTTTTCGCGTACGCGATTTTCGGCGTCCACATAATAAATTTTATCGCGACGAAATAACGCTGTCTTAGGCAGCAGGACTACATCGGCGATGGGTTTGCCAATTATTTCGGCATCAACATACATCCCCATAATTAAGGGCAATGTATTTTTGAAGGGGTCGAAAGGATCTGGAATTTCTACCACGGCGTAATACATGCGCGACTGCGGATCAAGACTCGCCTCTGTGCGAGTAATAAGACCGCGCCACTCATAAGCATTACCCGCCACTACACCACGCAAGATAACCTCGGGCAAATCTTTTTGTGGTTTACCAAAAGCTAAGGGTAAATTAATTAATGCGGCTTGCTGATCTGTTAAGGGCAATCGCACTAATGCGGCGGCGGCATCGTAGACGGTGGCGATTTTGGTACCCATTCCCACAAATTGACCGAGATCAACCCACGTATTACGCACTCGCCCCGCAAACGGTAATGTAATTTGCGTACGCTCTACATTTAATTGCGCATGATCTCGCTCGGCTTTGGCAGCCGCTAGTTGTGCTTCAGCGGCGGCCAATTGCGGTTTACGTAAAAATAAATCATTAGCATCCCCATTACCTAAATCACGCCATTCACGTGCCGCTTGCCGCGCCAAGCCTCGCTCACCCGCGACTAATTTTTCCGCTTCTAAGAGTGCTGCATTGGCACGCGCCAAAGCGACTTGATAATCACGTGGATCTATCTGCACCAATTCACTACCTTTGGCAAAAAAACCGCCACTCGCAAACTGTGGGGAAACCTGCACAATAGTGCCAGCAACCTGACTGATTACATCAATCTGACGGCGCGGCTCCACATTACCTTGGGTATTCACATTGACCGCTTGCGTCTGGGGGTTAGCCAAGACAACCCTCACCTCTTGCAGGTGAATTTCCTTTACAGGTCGAGGTTGCGGTGTGGGTCGAAGGACGATGCTTGCAGCGATAGTGGTCAGACCTATCGCCAACACCCATACCACCATCGGAATACGTTTGACTATGTTCATGCGTTGTTACTCATCTTTTTTAACTCACCTGAGCGCTGTTAGTTCAGTGTAATCAGGCATTTTGAAATACCCGTGAGAATAACCCATCTTTAC
>JACCDR012490556.1_pt1 | contig 95885 bp, 91 predicted proteins | sample 7446431 | NCBI WGS metagenome assembly JACCDR01 (sample SAMN15323443, study PRJNA562643) | freshwater metagenome | isolation source: river surface water | place: USA:Blue River Watershed | collected 2017-08-17
CCGCGGGCGCCGACCCGGTGCCAGCCCCGGCCCCGGTGCCCGCGCCTGGCCCTGCGCCCGCTCCGCTGCCGCAGGCCGCGATGGGCACCAACTTCTCCGGCATGGAGTGGGCGGCGGGCGAGTTGCGCCGCACGCCGCGCACCCGGCCCAACGTGGACTACAGCGTGCCGCGCGTGGCCGAGGTCGCCTGGATGGCCTCGCAGGGCTTTCGCCGCAACCGCCTGCCGATCCAGTGGGAGCTGCTGCAGCCCATGCTGGTGGACACCCCCGCCAATGCCGCGGCCCGGGCCGCCATCGGCGAGCCTGGCGCGTTGCACCCGGCCTATGCCCACGCCATCCAGCGCGTGCTCGACGCGCATGCGGCGGCCGGCACCCGCTGCATCCTGGACCTGCACAACTTCTGCCGCTACACCGACTTCCGCTTCGGGCCCGATGGGGGCGTCACCGGCCTGGTGCGGCCGGACGACCCGCTGCTGCACGCCTGGACCACCGACCCCGCGCAGGTGCGCGAGTGCATCTTCGCCACCGCGCCGGGCGCGTCGCTGTCCATGGCGGCCTTCGCCGACCTGTGGGTGCGGATCGCCCAGCGCTGGAAGGACCACCCGGGCCTGGGCGGCTACGGCATCATGAACGAGCCGCACGACCTGCCGCGCCCGGGCGACACGGTGGCCTCGCCCGAGGGCTCCGAGACCGAGGACCTGATGATCTGGCCGGCCTATGCGCGCGTGGCCATCGATGCCATCCGCGCCATCGACCCCAGCGGCCCCATCTACCTCGCCGGCAATGCCTGGGGCGGCGCCATGACCCTGGGCCCGCGCTACAACCCGGCCTGGCCGCTGGCGGGTCAGAACATCATCTACGAGGTGCATGCCTACGTGGACGCCTACAACAACGGCGCCGGCTTCGACTGGGAGGTGGAGGTGGCCAAGGGCTACACCGCGCTGTTCGGCCATGTGCCGCTGTCGCTGGACACCGGCCTGGACCGCATGAGGATCGCCACCGACTGGGCGCGCCAGCACGGCCAGCGGCTGGCGCTGACCGAGACAGGCATGCCCATCGACGACCCGCGCTTCCACGAGGCCTTCCGCCGCCTCGCCACCCATGCCTGGGCCGAGGGCATCGAGATCCAGAGCTGGATGGGGGGCAACCACTGGACGGTGCGCAACCACGCCATCAACCACGCCCCGGGCTGGCACCAGCACCGCACGCTGGAGCCCCTGGTGGGCGGCATGCTCAAGTCCATCGCCGGCATCCCGGGGGCCAGCCTGTTCGACGACGGGCCGGGCTGGCCGGAGGGCGGCAGCGTCACCATCACGGTCTACGCCCGCGGCCACCTCGCGCAGGCCTTGACCCTGCAGGTGGCCTCGGACAATGGCGGGCGCTTCAGCAAGACCACGCTCACCCTGCCCGCCGGGCCGAACGGGGAGGACCGCTTCACCTTCACGCCCGAGCCGGGCCGCGTGTCCACGCTCACCTACACCGCCGTCGATCCCGCCGGCCAGCAGGTACCGCCGCCGCGCAAGGTGTATGCGCTGGCCGATCCCGTGGGCCATGCCGGGACGAGCCTGGCCGACGCGGCGATGGCGCTGGTGGCCAAGTACGGCGCCTGCCGGTGGGACCTGGCCCATGGCCACACCGACTACCTCGACGGCCGGCTGGCGCAGGAGGGGGATCCGGTGCGGGCCGTGGCCGATTCGGGCTTCGGCTCCAGCCCCGGCAACGCGATGGAAATGCTCAACTGGATGAACCAGGACGGCCCCGGGATGGGCCCGCTGCACCCGCCCGTGATGCGCACGGCCGGCGGCCGCCGCCGCTGCGACCTCTCGGCCGCCGGCGCGACAGGCCTGTGGTGCAAGAAGGTGATTCCCGGCCCCACCTTCCCGCACCCGCGCAACCGGATCCCCTACAACCTGGCCGACCCGCACTTCAGCATCGCGGTGGTCAGCGTGCCGCGCGGCACCGACGAGGAAGGGACGGTGTTCCAGGCCTCGGCCGCCGGCGGGCACTGGTACTCGGAGCTGTGCTTCTTTCGCGGGCTGCCGCAGGCCAAGTGGCTGGATTCGCGCGGCGGGGTGGTGTGGCTCACGGCACCGGACCGTCCCGTGCCGGGCGAGCCCACCGTCATCACGCTGGTCCATGCGCCCGGGGCGCAGCGCCTGCGCGTCAACCGCGCCCTCATCGCCAGTGGCACCACGCAACTGACGCCGACGCCGCTGGAGAACCTGCTGATCGGCTGGGGCTTCCTGGGCCGCCAGCCGCAGCCAGGCTTCGGCGGGCAGGTGTACGGGGTCATCACGGGCAGGGGCAGCCCCAGCGCCTCGGAGCTGGAGGTGATGGAGCGCTACCTGCTCGCGTCGGCCGGCATGGCCTGACCTGCCGCGCCTGTGGCGGGCGCCGGCACCGCGGGCAGCCGCAGCCCCACCCGCAAGCCACGCGGCTCGCGGGGCAGGGCGAAGGCCTGGCCCTGGTGCCGCTGCGCCACTTCCTGCACGATGGACAGGCCCAGGCCGCAGCCGCCGGGCAACTCGCTGCCGCGCCAGAAACGCTGGAACAGGTGCGGCATCTGCGCCGCCGGCAGGCCGGGGCCGTCGTCGTCCACCACCAGCTCGGCCTGGCCGTCCGCGGTGCGGTGCACCTGCACCGTCACCTCGGCGCCGCGCCCGGCATAGAGGATGGCGTTGTCCACCAGGTTGGCCAGTGCCTCGCGCAGCAGCAGCCCTTGGCCCCGCACCATGACCTGCGCGTCGCCTTGCCAGCCCAGGTCCACGCCCGCGGCCAGGGCGCGCGCGGCGTTCTCCCGCACCGCATCGCGCGCCAGGGCTGCGAGGTCCAGCAGCGGCAGCTCGCCGCCCGCCTCCGCGCCCATCTCGCCGGCCGACTCGGACCGCGCCAGCTGCAGCAGCTGGTGCACCAGGTGCGCGCTGCGCTGCGCGCCGGCCAGCACCTTGTGCAGCCGATCGCGCGCGGGCCCCGCGCCCACCTCGCTCAGGGCCAGCTCGGTCTGGCCGATCAGGCCGGCCAGCGGCGTGCGCAGCTGGTGGGCCGCGTCGTTGAGGAACTGCTTTTCCTTGCGCTGGCCGCGCGCCACCGCCTCGAGCAGGCGGTTGATGGTCTGCGCCAGGGACTGCACCTCCTGGGGCGCGGCCTCGGGGGCGATGGTGGCGGGCAGCTCGCGCCCCCCGCCGCTGTCGGCCCGGGCACGGTCGATCTGCGCCTGCAGGCGCTGCAGCGGCGCCAGGCCGCGGGCGATGCCCAGGTAGACCAGGGCGCTGAGCACCAGGCCCATCAGGCCCATGGGCAGCAGCATGTTCTCCAGCAGCTCGCGCGCGATGCGTTCGCGCACTGCCAGGCTCTGCGCCACCTGCACCCGCAGGCGGGGCCGGGGCACGACCTCGTCGCTGCCGTACTCCACCTCCAACAGCGCCACCCGCACGGGCCGGCCGTCCACCTGGCCGTCGTACAGCATGGTCTCGCCCGTCTCCACCGGCAGCAGGCGCGCGGGCGGCGCGGGCAGGCGGGTATTGCCCAGGAGGAAGCTGCCCGGCGGCGAGGACACCATGTAGCCGATGCGGTCCGCCGGGTCCTGCTCGATCAGGGCCTGGGCCGCCTTCGGGAAGTCGATCAGCAGGCCGTCGCCGATCGGCTTGACCTGCCGCGACAAGGCCTTGACCGTCTGCGTGAGCGACTGGTCGATGCCGCGCTCGCCGTTCTGCAAGGCGATGCGCCAGGCCAGCACGCCGCCCATGAGCCACAGCACCAGCTGCGGCAGCAGCAGCCACAGCAGCAGTTGCCGCTGCAGCGACACGCCGTGCGCGGCGGGGGGCGTCGGGGTGGCGGGGGCGTCGGGTGTCACGCGCTGCGCTGCTCGAGCATGTAGCCCAGGCCGCGGATGTTGCGGATATTGAGCTGCGGCACGTCCAGCTTGCGGCGCAGGCGGTGCACGTAGACCTCCAGCGCATTGGAGGTCGCCGCCCCCGGCGACTGGCCGGGCTCGGGCGGCAGGGCGTGCCAGGCGGCCAGCACGTCCTCGCGCGTGACCACCTCGCCGCAGCGCTGGGCCAGCAGGGCCAGCAGGTCCCATTCGCGCTGGGTCAGGTCCAGCGGTGCGCCGTCCAGCCAGGCGGCTTGCGCGGCCAGGTCGATGCGCAGCGGCCCCACCGCCAGCGGCCCCTCGGGCGAGGCCGCGCCCGGCCCGAAGGCCGGCAGCCGTGCGCGCCGGATCATGGCCTGCAGGCGCGCCTGCAGTTCGGCCATGCTGAAGGGCTTGGTCATGTAGTCGTCCGCGCCGGCGTTGAGCCCGCGCACGCGGTCGTCCACGCCTTCGCGGGCCGTCAGCACCAGCACGGGCAGGCCCGGCAGGCGCTGGCGCGCCCAGGGCAGCAGCGCCAGGCCGTCGCCATCGGGCAGGCCCAGGTCCAGCACGATGCCGTCCACCGGCTGGTCCGCCAGCACCGCCCGGGCGGCCGCCACGCTGCCGGCGGCGCACACCGAATACCCCAGCTGGTCCAGCTGGCCACTCACGGCGTCGAGGAGCAATTCATCGTCTTCCACGATGAGGATCTTGGGCATCGCGCCAGCATAGCAAAGGGCGCCCGGCGGGCTTTCCAGCTCCTCCGTGTTTCCACCTAGTGGCATGTCTGGGCAAATTAATTAAATTAATTAATTGAGCGGGAGGGGTGCGTTCCTGCGCCCTCCCAATCTCCCACAACCACCTGGAGACAACCCATGTTCAAGCTTTCCACCGTCGCCGTCGTGGCGGCCCTGGCTGCCGGCGCCGCTGCCGCCGGCGAAGTCGAAGTCCTGCACTACTGGACTTCGGGCGGCGAGGCCAAGTCGGCCGCCGAACTGAAGAAGATCATGCAATCCAAGGGCCACACCTGGCGTGACTTTGCCGTGGCCGGCGGCGGCGGCGACAACGCCGCCACGGTCCTCAAGAGCCGCGTGGTGTCGGGCAACCCGCCCTCGGCCGCCCAGGTCAAGGGCCCGGCCATCCAGGAGTGGGCCGCCGAGGGCGTGCTGGCCAACATCGACGCCGTTGCCAAGGCCGAGAAGTGGGATGCCAGCCTGCCCAAGGTCGTCGCCGACGTGATGAAGTACAAGGGCAACTACGTCGCCGCCCCGGTGAACGTGCACCGCGTGAACTGGCTGTGGGGCAGCAGCGAGGCCCTGAAGAAGGCCGGCGTGGCGACCATGCCCAAGACCTGGGACGAGTTCTTCGCCGCCGCCGACAAGCTCAAGGCCGCCGGCATCGTGCCCGTGGCCCACGGCGGCCAGAGCTGGCAGGACTTCACCACCTTCGAATCGGTGGCCCTGGGCGTCGGTGGCGCCAAGTTCTACCAGGACGCCCTGGTCAAGCTGGACGACAAGGCCCTGACCGGCGACACCATGAAGAAGACGCTGGAGACCTTCCGCCGCGTCAAGTCCTACATCGACCCCGCCGCTCCCGGCCGTGACTGGAACCTGGCCACTGGCATGCTGATCCAGGGCAAGGCCGGCTTCCAGCTGATGGGTGACTGGGCCAAGGGCGAGTTCCTGGCCGCCGGCAAGGCCCCGGGCAAGGACTTCCTGTGCGCCGCCGCCCCCGGCACCGCCAATGCCTTCACCTTCAACGTGGACTCCTTCATCCTGTTCAAGCTCAAGGACCCCGGCGCGCAGAAGGCCCAGGGCGACCTGGCCGCCTCGATCATGAGCCCGGACTTCCAGGAAGTGTTCAACCTGAACAAGGGCTCCATCCCCGTTCGCCTGAACATGAACATGGCCAAGTTCGACGACTGCGCCAAGCTGTCCGCCAAGGACTTCGTCGACACCGCCAAGACCGGTGGCCTGGTGCCCTCCGTCGCCCACGGTATGGCCATCCGCCCGGCCGCCGAAGGCGCGATCAAGGACGCCGTCAGCCAGTTCTGGAACGACGACAAGATGTCCGTGGCCGACGCGATGAAGAAGATCGCCTCCGCGGCCAAGACCAAGTAAGGTCACCCGCCTCCTGAACCCGGCCCCCGCCGCGCCATCGCGTGCCGATGGCGCGGCGGGCCGCCGACGAACTCCCCCATGACCAAATCCGTCGAACACTGGCTGCCCAAGGTGGTGGTGGCCCCGGCCTTCGTGCTGGGCTTCGCCTTCATCTACGGCCTGATGATCTGGAACGGCGTGCTCAGTCTCACCGTTTCACGCATGCTGCCCAACTACGAGTGGGCTGGCCTGGCGCAATACGCCCGCCTGTGGGAGATGGACCGCTGGTGGGTGGCGCTCAAGAACCTCGCCATCTTTGGCGGCGGCTATGTCGGTGGCTCGCTGGTGATCGGCGTCGTCCTCGCGGTGCTGCTGGACCAGAAGATCCGCGCCGAGGGCGCGCTGCGCACCATCTACCTGTACCCGATGGCGCTGTCCTTCATCGTCACCGGCACGGCCTGGAAATGGATGCTCAATCCCGAGCAGGGCCTGCAGGCGCTGGTGCGGTCCTGGGGCTTCACCGACTTCACCTTCGACTGGCTGGTCACCACGGACGGCGCCATCTGGTGCATCGTCATCGCCGGCATCTGGCAAAGTGCGGGCTTCGCCATGGCGCTGTTCCTCGCCGGCCTGCGCGGCATCGACGACAGCATCATCAAGGCGGCCCAGGTGGACGGTGCCTCGCTGCCGCGCATCTACTGGCGCATCGTGCTGCCCAGCCTGCGTCCCGTTTTCTTTTCCACGCTGATGGTGCTGTCGCACCTGGCGATCAAGAGCTTCGACCTGGTCATGGCCCTGACGGCCGGCGGCCCCGGCTATGCGACCGACGTGCCCGCCACCTTCATGTACGCCATGTCCTTCTCGCGCGGGCAGATCGGCCTGGGCGCGGCCAGCGCCATGATGATGCTGGCCACCGTCGCGGCCCTGGTCGTGCCCTACCTGTACAGCGAACTGCGACGCCGCCCCCATGACCGCTAAACCCTCCCTCACTGCGGGCCGCGTGCTGGTGTACGTGGTACTCGCCACGGCGGCCCTGTTCTTCCTGCTGCCGCTGTACACCATGCTGGTCACGTCGCTCAAGACGCCGGCCGAGATCCGCGAGACCAGCCTGCTGGCCCTGCCGTCCACCTTCAACCTGGAGGCCTGGACCCTGGCCTGGTCCAGCGCCTGTACGGGCGTGGACTGCAACGGCCTGCGCCCCTTCTTCTGGAACTCGGTGAAGATGACCGTGCCCGCGGTGCTGATCTCCACGCTGTGGGGCGCGCTCAATGGCTATGTCCTGAGCCTGTGGAAGTTCCGTGGCAGCGACGTGCTGTTCGGACTGCTGCTGTTCGGCGTGTTCATGCCGTTCCAGGTGGTGCTGCTGCCCATGAGCCAGGTGCTGGGTACGCTGGGCATCTCCAGCAGCATCGGCGGCCTGGTGCTGGTGCACTGCCTGGCGGGCCTGGCCGGCACCACGCTGTTCTTCCGCAACTACTACAGCGCCATCCCGGGCGAGCTGGTCAACGCGGCGCGCATGGACGGTGCGGGCTTCTGGCAGATCTTCTGGCGTATCGTCTTCCCGATGTCCACGCCCATCCTGATGGTCACGCTGATCTGGCAGTTCACCAACATCTGGAACGACTTCCTGTTCGGTGTCGTCTTCTCGGGCACGGACTCCAAGCCCATCACCGTCGGCCTGAACAACCTGGCCAACACCTCCAGCAGCGTCAAGGCCTACAACGTGGACATGGCGGCCGCGATCATCGCCGGCCTGCCCACCATGGTGGTCTATGTGCTGGCGGGCAAGTTCTTCGTGCGCGGGCTGACCGCCGGCGCCGTCAAGGGATAACGAACACCATGGCATCCTCCCTGCGCATCTCGGGCATCAACAAGCGCTTCGGCCGCGGCGACAAGCAGGTCGAAGTCTTGAAGCGCATCGACATCGACGTCGCGCCCGGCGAGTTCCTGATCCTCGTGGGCCCTTCGGGCTGCGGCAAGTCCACGCTCCTGAACATCATCGCCGGCCTGGACGAGCCCACCGAGGGCGAGATCCGCATCGGGGATCGCAACGTGGTGGGCGTGCCCCCGCGCGACCGCGACATCGCGATGGTGTTCCAGAGCTACGCGCTGTACCCCACGCTGACGGTGGCCGACAACATCGGCTTCGCGCTGGAAATGCGCAAGGTGCCCAAGCCCGAGCGGCACAAGCGCATCGCCGAGGTGGCCGCCATGCTGCAGATCGAGCACCTGCTCGATCGCCGGCCCAGCCAGCTGTCGGGTGGCCAGCGCCAGCGCGTGGCCATGGGCCGGGCCCTGGCGCGCCAGCCGCAGCTGTTCCTGTTCGACGAGCCGCTGTCCAACCTGGACGCCAAGCTGCGCGTGGAGATGCGCGCCGAGATCAAGCGCCTGCACCAGGCCAGCGGCATCACCAGCGTGTACGTCACGCACGACCAGGTCGAGGCCATGACGCTGGGCTCGCGCATCGCCGTCATGAAGGGTGGCGTGGTGCAGCAACTGGGCACGCCCGACGACATCTACCACCGCCCGGCCAACACCTACGTGGCCACCTTCATCGGCTCGCCGACCATGAACCTCCTCAAGGGCAGCGCCCAGGGTGGCCGCTTCGACGCCGAGGGCGGCGGGCTGGCGCTGCCGCACGCGCCGCAGGCCCCGGGTGGCGCGGTGATCCTGGGCGTGCGCCCCGAGCACCTGCTGCTGGACGATGCGTCTGCCTGGCGCGGGCGTGTCAGCGTGGTCGAGCCCACCGGGCCGGACACCTACGTGGTGGTGGACACGCCGCAGGGCGCTCTCACCCTGCGTTGCGGCGCCGAGACGCGCCTGCAGCCGGGCCAGGCGGTGGGCCTGACGGTGGACACCAGCCGCATCCACTGGTTCGACGCTGGTACGGAATCACGCATCGGCTGAAGGGTGGCCCCAGGGCTGCGTGACAATCCGGGCATGAGCATCCGCCTCCTCGCCGACATCGGCGGCACCAACATCCGCCTGGCCTGGCAGCCGCAGGCCGGCGCCCCCGCGCAGGACGTGCGTGTCCTGCAATGCGCGGATTTCCCCCATGTGGAAGCCGCCATCCGCCGCTACCTCGCCGACACCGGCGCGCCCGCGCCTGCACGGGCCGCCCTGGGCATGGCCAACCCCGTCACGGGGGACGAGGTGCGCATGACCAACCACAGCTGGCGCTTCTCGCAACGCGCCCTGAAACAGGCACTGGACCTGGAGCAGCTGGTGGTGATCAACGACTTCACCGCGCTGGCCCTGTCCCTGCCCGCGCTGGACGCCTCGCTGCTGCGGCAGGTAGGGGGCAGTGCGGCCGAGCCCGCTGGCGCCATCGGCCTGATCGGCGCGGGCACCGGCCTGGGCGTGTCGGGCCTGGTGTTCCCGCATGGCGCGAGCCAGCCCGCCGCGCTGTCGGGCGAGGGCGGCCATGTCACCCTGCCGGCGGAGTCGGAGACCGAGTTCCGCGTCCTGCAACAACTGCAGCAACGCTATGGGCATGCCTCGGCGGAGCGCGTGCTGTGCGGCCAGGGGCTGGTGGACCTGCACCACGCGCTGCGCTCGATCCGCGGCGGCAGCGGTGCCTATGTCCAGCAGGCGGCGCAGGTCACCACGCTGGCCCTGGAGTCGGCCGATCCGCTGGCGCTGGAGGTGCTGCGCATGTTCTGCGGCTGGCTCGGCTGCGTGGCCGGCAACCTCGCGCTCACGCTGGGCGCGCGCGGCGGGGTGTACATCGGCGGCGGCATCGTGCCGCGCCTGGGCGCGTGGTTCGACCACTCGCCGTTCCGCGAGCGCTTCGAGGCCAAGGGCCGGTTCCGGGGCTACCTGCAGCCCATTCCCGTGTGGGTCATCGATGCCCAGGCGAACCCGGCGCTCTTGGGGCTGGCCCGGGTCCTGGGTGACGACTGAGGCTGTCCAGCATCCGGGCCCGCGCGGTCCCGTCTCCCAGCTGGATGTTCTGCAGGTGCTCGCCATAGGGTAGCGACCGGGCGGGCGGCACCCCGGTGCTGGCTGCCGGGCCCGGTGCGGGCGGCGACGCCGCTGGAGGGGTGAAGCCGGGCGGGATGCGCAGTGGGGGCATGGAGGGACTTCTTTCCTGGCGCGTCTCAGGCACCGGCCAGCATGGGCCAGGCCGGCAGGTACGACGCCTGTGTCTGCGGCAGCGTGTCGGACACGTACTGCTGCCAGAACAGGAGGGTGTCGATGAAGGCGTCCAGCCGCACGGCCAGGTCGGCGCCGTCAGCCCCGGCCACGGCCATGCTGCCGCAGCAGATCACGCGGCCGGTGTCGGGCTGCAGGGCCAGGGTGGCGCCGCTGGTGCCGACCCAGAAGTGGTTGGCCTCCAGCAGGGCCTTGTAGACCGGCAAGGCCCGCTCAGGCGAGGGCGCGCCCAGGTCCGCGAAGTACAGCAGGTCGCCGTGGTGCTCGTCGCCCTCGAAGGCCAGGCCGATCGCGATGCCGGCCATCACCACCTCCTGCGTCTCGGCCAGGATGCCGGGATCGAGCCCGACATGGGCAGCGAAGTCGCGCAGGAGCGCTGTGTAGGCGGGCAGCATGGAGGCGGGGTTCGGGCTGGCTCCGGTAGGTAACCTGACAAATCCCTGAGTTCCCTGCCGCCGCGGCGGCGCCCTCAGGGGGCGAGCAAGCGCCCCTCCAGGCCCAGGCCGGCGGGGCGGGTCGGGCCGGCGCCGATGCCCAGGGCGCTGGCCGCGCGCGGCGCGAGGGTGGGCGCCGGGCAGGTGCCGGTGTCGATGTGGCGCAGCGCGGCCCCCAGCAGGGGCTCGGCGGCGCTGCCCAGGGGCGTGGCACCGTCGTCCGCCACCGCGCACTGGGGGCTGAAGCCCTGCGTGTAGTCGCCGAAGCCCCGGGCGTTGAAGCCCTGGAATTCCACCGCGAAGTAGGCCTGCGCGCAGTTGTCCTGGCGCCGGAAGCCATAGGGCTTGCCGCAGGTCACGTCCCCCACGATCACCACCTCGATGCCCACGCCGCGCAGGCTGTTGATGATGGACTCGCTGGCCGAGCAGGTCAGGCCACTGGCCAGCACGTAGACCCGGGGCAACGCCAGCCGGGGCAGGGCGTGGCCGGCGGCGAACTGGCGCTCGGCGACCTCGACGCGGCCGGTGAAGCGCATCACGCCGTGCAGGCCGGCAGCGGCCTGCTTGCCGCTGTAACGCAGCTCCTCGAACACCTGGCCGTCCTGCCCGGGGCCGGCGGCCATGGAGGCAGCGGCCTGCGCCACGTACAGGTAGCCGCCCGTGTTGTAGCGAAGGTCCAGCACCAGGTCCTGCACGGCGGCCGCGCGTAGCGCCTCGAAGGCCGGGACCAGCGCGTCCTGCGCGCCGCGGCGGTGGTCGTTGAACAGCAGGTAGCCCACGCGGCGGCCACCGGGGCTGGTGAGCGTGGTGGCCAGGGGCACGGACGGCGTGGGGGGCACCAGCGGCACGGCCGCGCCCAGGGCGGCCCCCAGGGGTGCGACGGTGGACTGCAACAGGGCGTCGGCCGCCGCGGACGTGATCACCGCGCTGAAGCGGTCCTTCGGCCGCACGCGCAGCGCGTCGACATAGGCGGCGACGGTGGAATGGCCGGCCGGGGCCACGTCGACGACCTCGTCCCACCAGAGGTAGACCTCGTCCAGGTAGCTGCGCGCGAAGCGCTTCTGGTCGTCCAGCGCGCACTGGTTCGCCAGCGAGGCGGAGGGTGGCAGGCCGGCGGTGGCCGCGGCGCCCGCGCCGTCGTTGCCCCCGCCGCCGCCGCAGGCGGCGAGCAGGCCCGCCGCCAGGACACAGGCCGCGCCGCGCGCTGCCAGGCGGCGCACCGTGCGAAGAGGGCGCACACGGCGCACCGATACATCTCGAAATAACACGCTCAGCTCCGGAAGAGCTGAGCAGTGTCAGGCCGCGCGGGCCGCTTCCAGTCGCTGTTTAACCTTGTAACGCGAGTCCGGCGTGTTCGCGCAACGGGTGGAAGTGGATTTTCGGGAATCTTTCCTGTGCGAGGCGCACGTCGTACGGCGAGGTGCACAGGAAGGCCAGGGCATCGGCCGCGTCCAGCGACAGGCGCTGGGGGTAGGCGTCGCAGAAGGCGCGCAGTTCCTGCGGGGTATCCGCGGTGATCCAGCGCGCGCCGGTGTACTGGCAGCTTTCCAGGCGGATGTCGGCGTCGTATTCGGCTTTCAGGCGGTGCTGCACCACCTCGAACTGCAGCTGGCCGACGGCTCCCAGCAGCATGGCGCCGCCAGCCTGCGGGCGGAACACCTGGATCGCGCCTTCCTCACCCAGCTGGGCCAGGCCCTGCTGCAGCTGCTTGGTGCGCAGCGGGTTCTTCAGCAGCACGGTCATGAACATTTCCGGCGCGAAGAACGGCAGGCCGGTGAACTGCAGGTTGGCGCCATCGGTGATGGTGTCGCCCAGTTGCACGCCGCCGTGGGTGGTGAAGCCGATGATGTCGCCCGCATAGGCCTCGTCCACCGCCTCGCGGCGCTGGGACAGGAAGGTCACCACGGAGGTGGGCCGCAGCTCCTTGCCGGTGCGCTGCACCTTGAGCTTCATGCCCGGCGTGTACTTGCCCGAGGCCATGCGCACGAAGGCGATGCGGTCGCGGTGGTTGGCGTCCATGTTGGCCTGCACCTTGAACACCACGCCGGAGAAATTGGCTTCCTCGGGCTGGATGATCTTTTCGACGGGCTGGCGGTTGACGAGCAGCGAGCTCACGCGCGGGCGCGGCGAGGGCGCCAGGTCGACCAGCGCGTCGAGCACCTCCATCACGCCGAAGTTGTTCACGCCCGAGCCGAAGAACACCGGCGTCTGCTTGCCGGCCAGGAAGGCCTCGAGGTCCCAGGCGGGCGAGGCGCCGGTGGCCAGCTCCATGCTGTCGGCGGCCTCGTCCCATTCGGCGCCGAAGCGCGTGCGCAGCGTGTCGACCTGGTCCAGCGGGATGGTCTCGAAGTCCTGGGGCAGGCGCTCGCTGCCCGACTCGAACACCGTCATGGCGTGGGTGCGCAGGTTCATGATGCCGCCGAACAGCTTGCCCTTGCCCACGGGCCAGGTCATGGGGACGCAGGGCATGCCCAGCTCGCGCTCGACCTCGTCCAGGATGTCCAGGGGCTCGCGCACCTCGCGGTCCATCTTGTTCACGAAGGTGATGATGGGGGTGTTGCGCTGGCGGCAGACCTCGATCAGGCGGCGGGTCTGGGCTTCCACGCCGTTGGCCGCGTCGATCACCATCAGCGCCGAGTCCACGGCGGTGAGCACGCGGTAGGTGTCTTCGGAGAAGTCCTTGTGGCCGGGGGTGTCCAGCAGGTTGACCACGTGGTCGCGGTACAGCATCTGCATCACGGACGAGGCCACCGAGATGCCGCGCTGCTTCTCGATCTCCATCCAGTCCGAGGTGGCGTGGCGGGAGGCCTTGCGCGCCTTCACGCTGCCGGCGATCTGGATCGCGCCGGAGAACAGCAGCAGCTTTTCCGTCAGCGTGGTCTTGCCCGCGTCGGGGTGGGAAATGATGGCGAAGGTGCGGCGGCGCCGGGTTTCGGCGGCGTAGGGAGAGGCGGACACAGGAAACGAACTCCGTCGGGACGGCGGCAAGCCGAAGGGCTGCAGGGGGCCTGCAGCCGAACCCCGTATTGTCGCCGATGGCCCGGCACCTGGCCAGCCACGGGTCGGCCGCGTGGCGGGTCGGGCGGCACCGGGCCGCCCCGGAGCTGCGTCAGTCCGGCTTGACCCAGGGCGTCAGCACCTGCGCCAGTTCGGCCGGGGTGGCGACCTGCAGCTGGTCGAACCCGCAGGCGGGCGCCGGCTTGTCCGTGCGCCAGGCCTTGAACGTGGCCGCCTCCCGCAAGCGCTGGCCGGCCAGGTGCTCGTACGTGACCTCGCACACGCGCTCGGGCCGCAGCGGCTCCCAGCGCAGGTCCTTGCCCACGTGCCAGGCGCCCTTGTTGTCCGCCGTCTGCAGTTGCTCGCGCCAGGGGTGGCCCTCCAGCGCGTTCTCGCGCAGCGGCGCGAGTTCGTCCACCAGCGCGCGGCGCATTTCCACGGTGAAGCCGGCGGCCGTGCCCACGGGCTGCAGCACGCCGTCCGCGTCGTACAGGCCCAGCAGCAGCGAGCCCACGGCCTGCTGGCGGTCGGTGTGCCAGTGGAAGCCGGCCACCACGCAGTCGGCGGTGTGCGCGTGCTTGACCTTGAACTGGGTGCGCTTGGCCGGCACGTAGGGCGCGTCGGCCGGCTTGGCCATCACGCCGTCCAGGCCCGCGCCCTGGAAGCGCGCCAGCCAGTCCTGCGCCACCGCGCGGTCCCCGGTCTGGGGCGTGAGGTGCAGCGGTGCCTTGGCCGCGGCCAGCAGGCGCTCCAGGCGCTCACGCCGTTCCTTCAGGGGCAGGGCCATGGTGCTGTGCCCGCCGGCGGCCAGCAGGTCGAAGGCCACGAAGGCCGACGGCGCCTTGCGGGCCAGGAAACCGATCAGGGACTCGGACATCTGGATGCGCTTGAGCAGGGACTCGTGGTCCAGGCCCTGGTCGCCGTGGACGACGATCTCGCCGTCCAGGATGCAGCCCTTGGGCAGCTGCTCGGCCAGCACCTTGGCCAACTCGGGGAAGTAGCGGTTCAGGGACTCGCCGTCGCGGCCCTGGACCAGGACGCCATCGGGCGTGCGGAACACGAGGGCGCGCAGGCCGTCCCACTTGGGTTCGAAAACAAAGCCTTCGCCCTCGGGCAGCGCGGGCGCCACTTTGGCCAGCATGGGGGCGATGGGGGATGCGGGGAAATTCACAGTCATCCTCCACTTTTACCACTTGCCGGGGTGCAAGCCCTATAATCCAGCCCATCCCGAGGAGCGTTGCAGCACGTCCACCGTGTGAGGCTCGGGTTTCCATCCGCAACGACGCTCACCCACTCCTTCCGTGCGGTGAGCCCAAGCCCCCGTGGTTCGAGTGGTCATCTGTTCAAACCTGAGTCACTCTGAACGGGAGCACCCATGAACGCCATCCTCAAGACCGCCGTCGCCACCGCCGACTGCGCCATCGCCGACCTGTCCCTCGCCGCCTGGGGCCGCAAGGAAATCAAGATCGCCGAGACCGAGATGCCCGGCCTGATGGCCATCCGCGAGGAATTCGCGGCCAAGCAGCCCCTGAAGGGCGCGCGCATCACCGGCTCGCTGCACATGACCATCCAGACGGCCGTGCTGATCGAGACGCTGCAGGCCCTGGGCGCCGACGTGCGCTGGGCCTCGTGCAACATCTTCTCCACCCAGGACCACGCCGCCGCGGCCATCGCCGCCAATGGCACGCCGGTGTTCGCCATCAAGGGCGAGTCGCTGGAGGACTACTGGGACTACACCCACCGCATCTTCGAGTTCGGGCCCAAGGGCTCGGCCACCGAAGGCCCCAACATGATCCTGGACGACGGCGGCGACGCCACCATGCTCATGCACCTGGGCAAGCGCGCCGAGAAGGACCTGTCCGTCCTGACCAACCCCGGCAGCGAGGAAGAGCGCATCCTGTTCGCCGCCATCAAGGCCAAGCTGGCCGTGGACGGCACCTGGTACTCCCGCAAGAGCGCCCAGATCATCGGCGTGACCGAGGAAACCACCACCGGCGTGCACCGCCTGAACGAGATGTCCGCCAAGGGCACGCTGATGTTCCGCGCCATCAACGTCAACGACTCCGTCACCAAGAGCAAGTTCGACAACCTGTACGGCTGCCGCGAATCCCTGGTGGACGGCATCAAGCGCGCCACCGACGTGATGATCGCCGGCAAGGTCGCCGTGGTCGCCGGCTACGGTGACGTGGGCAAGGGCTCGGCCCAGGCCCTGCGCGCCCTGTCCGCCCAGGTGTGGGTGACCGAGATCGACCCGATCAACGCCCTGCAGGCCGCGATGGAAGGCTTCCGCGTGGTGACCATGGACTGGGCCGCCGACAAGGCCGACATCTTCGTGACCGCCACCGGCAACAAGTCCGTCATCACCTTCGACCACATGGCGAAGATGAAGGACCAGGCCATCGTCTGCAACATCGGCCACTTCGACAACGAGATCGACGTCGCCGAGCTCGAGGCCAAGTGCAAGTGGGAAGAGATCAAGCCCCAGGTCGACCACGTGATCTTCGAGGACGGCAAGCGCATCATCCTGCTGGCCAAGGGCCGCCTGGTGAACCTGGGCTGCGCCACCGGCCACCCCAGCTTCGTGATGTCCTCGTCCTTCGCCAACCAGACGATCGCGCAGATCGAGCTGTACTCGCACCCCGAGGGCTACGACGTGGGCAAGGTCTACACCCTGCCCAAGCACCTGGACGAGAAGGTCGCCCGCCTGCACCTCAAGAAGATCGGCGCCCAGCTGACCGAGCTGTCCGAGGAGCAGGCCGCCTACATCGGCGTGCCCCAGCAGGGTCCGTACAAGCCGGACACCTACCGCTACTGATCGCAGGACAGGCAGGCCCGTGCGCGCCGACCAGTTGCTCGTCGAGCGCGGGCTGGCCACCAGCCGCTCGCAGGCGCAGCGGCTGATCGCCGGCGGCATGCGCTGGCTGGCGCGTGAGGGCTGGAAGCCTGTCGCCAAGAACGGCGACGAGCTGCCGGCCGATTGCGAGATCGAGCTGCAGGACGCCGCCGAGGCGCGCTATGTGTCGCGGGGCGGGCTCAAGCTCGAAGGCGCGCTGCGTGGCAGCGGTGTCGAGGTGGCCGGCCGGCTGTGCCTGGACGTGGGCCAGTCCACCGGCGGCTTCACCGACTGCCTGCTGCAGCACGGCGCCGCCCGCGTGGTGGGTGTCGATGTGGGCCATGGCCAGCTGCACCCGCGCATCCGCGAGGACGCGCGCGTGGCCTGCCTGGAGCGGGTCAATGCGCGCCACCTCGTGGCGGCGGACCTGCCCGAGCCGGCCTACGGCTTCATCACCGGCGACCTGTCCTTCATCTCGCTCACGCTGGTGCTGCCGGCGCTGGCGCCGCTGCTGGCGCCGGGCGGCGACCTGCTGATGCTGGTCAAGCCGCAGTTCGAGCTGCAGCCGGGCCAGGTGGGCAAGGGCGGCATCGTCAAGGATGCCGCGCTGTACGCCGAGGTCGAGCACCGCATCCGCACCTGCTGCGAATCGCTGGGGCTGCAGGTGGCGGGCTGGCAGGACAGCCCGATCGCCGGCGGCGACGGCAACCGCGAATTCTTCATCCATGCCCGCAAGGGCTGAACCCTGACTGAGAAGGAGAAGCCCATGCTTCCCATCAGCCTCGAATTCTTCCCCCCCAAGACGCCCGAGGGCGCCGCCAGGCTGCGCGAGGTGCGCCAGGCGCTGTACGCGCTCCAGCCCGAGTTCTGCTCCGTGACCTTCGGCGCGGGCGGCTCCACGCAGGACGGCACGCTGGCCGCTGTCACCGAGATCATGGCCGAGGGCGTGCCCGCCGCGCCCCACCTGTCGTGCATCGGCCAGACCAAGGAGAGCATCCGCGAGCGCCTGGCCGCCTACCGGGCCGCCGGCGTCAAGCGCATCGTCGCCCTGCGCGGTGACCTGCCCTCGGGCTACGGCATGGGCGGCGAGTTCCGCTACGCCAGCGACCTGGTGGCCTTCATCCGCAGCGAGACGGGCGACCACTTCCACCTGGAGGTGGCAGCCTACCCGGAGATGCACCCCCAGGCCAAGTCGCCGCGCGCGGACCTGGAGGCCTTCGTGGCCAAGGTGGGGGCGGGCGCCAACGCCGGCATCACCCAGTACTTCTTCAACAGCGACGCCTACTTCCGCTATGTGGACGACCTGCACAAGCTGGGCGTGGACGTGCCCATCGTGCCCGGGATCATGCCCATCACCAGCTCCACGCAGCTGATGCGCTTTTCCGATGCCTGCGGCGCCGAGATCCCGCGCTGGATCCGCCTGCGGCTGCAAAGCTTCGGGGACGACACGGCCTCCATCAAGGCCTTCGGCCTGGACGTGGTGGGCGACCTGTGCGAGCAGCTGGTCAACGGCGGCGTGCCGGGCCTGCACTTCTACACGATGAACCAGTCCGCCACCACGCTGGCCCTGTGCCAGCGCCTGGGGGGCTGACCTTGGGCCTGCGCGCGCTGGCGGGCGCGGTGCTGCTGGCGCTGCCGCTGGCGGGCCTGGCCCAGGGCGGCGAGGCCCGCAGGCCGCCGCCCGCGAATGCCGAGGAGGCCCGCGAGCGCGTGCGCGACGCCTCCCGCGGCATGGCCTCCTGGTACGGCATGGCCTTCCAGGGCAAGCGGACGGCCAGCGGCGAGCCCTTCGACCTGAATGCGATGACCGCCGCGCACCGCACGCTGCCGTTCGGCACCGTGGTGGAGGTGCGCAGCCTCGTCAACGGCCGCACCGTGCGCGTGCGCATCAACGACCGCGGGCCCCACACGCACAACCGGGTGATCGACCTGAGCGAGGCCGCCGCGCGCGAACTGGGCCTGCATGGCCGTGGCACCAAGCTCGTGGAAGTGAAGGTGGTGGAAGAGGCTGGGAAGTAAGCGGCGCCCCTCCAGCCGCGCGCTTCAGCCGCCCGCTTCCAGCGTCTGCCCCTTGCCGCGCCCGCGGCCCAGTGCCTCCACCAGCTGCGGCAGGGCCGCGGCCAGCGCCGGCTTGAGGGTGTGGGGCGGGTTGACCAGGAACATGCCGCTGGCCGTCAGGCCGGGACGGCGCGGGGCCTCGCCCGGCATCAGCGCCTGCACAGGCTCGTCGCGCTGGCCGATGGCCAGCGTGGCATGCAGCCAGGGCTTGCCGGCCTGCTGCGCCAGGGTCTTGAGCCGGCGCGGCAGGTCGTGCGCTTCCGGCCGGGGAATGATGGGGTACCAGACCGCGTAGGTGCCGGTGGGAAAACGCTTCAGCGAATCCTGTATGCAGGCGCTCACTTTCGCGTAATCGTTCTTGATCTCGTAGCTGGGATCGATCAGGACCAGGCCGCGGCGGGACGGCGGGGGTAGCAGGGCCTTGAGTGACTCGAAGCCGTCCGCCCGGGTGACGGACACCTGCCGGCCGGCCTTGAGCTGGGCGACGTGGGCGGCCAGGGCCTGGCTGTCCGTGGGGTGCATCTCGAACAGCTTGAGCTTGTCGCGGGCTTCCTCGCGCAGGAATTTCTGCACCACGAAGGGCGAGCCGGGGTAGAGCTTCAGGCGGCCCTCCCGGTTGAAGCTTTGCACCGTTTCCAGGTAATCGGCCAGGGCGGGGGCAGGCTCGGCCGGGGGCTGCGCCATGAGCTTGACGATGCCCTCGGCGGCTTCGCCGGAGGTGCCGGCGTAGTCGTCGTCCAGGCGGTACAGGCCCGCGCCGGCATGGGTGTCGACCACCATCAGGGCGGCCGGTTTCTGGGTGAGATGCTTGAGCGTGGCAATCAGCACCAGGTGTTTGAGCACGTCGGCGTGATTGCCGGCGTGGAAGGCGTGCCGGTAACTGAACATCCCCCCATGGTAGCCGCCCCGGGGCCCCGGCCCGGGTACTTCCCGGGCCCGTCCGACAGGCGGGGCTGGCGCCGGAGGGGGGTTTCTTCCTATAATGGAGGGCTCTGCAGCGCCTTTGTGGCCCCGCGGCAGAGATTCAACGCCCGCCTAAGAGGCCCCCAACAGAGGGGCACCGACCGCGGAAAAGGGCCCGACAAACCACTTTTCGAAAGAAAAACTCATGACCAAAACGTTCAGCGCAAAACCCGCTGACGTGACGCACGAGTGGTTTGTGATTGACGCCACCGACAAGGTGCTCGGACGGATTGCCAGCGAAGCAGCCCTCCGTTTGCGCGGCAAGCACAAGGCCATTTACACGCCTCACGTCGATACCGGCGATTACATCGTCGTCATCAACGCAGACAAGATCCGTGTCACCGGCACGAAGGATCTGAACAAGATGTACTACCGTCACTCGGGCTTCCCGGGCGGTATCTACGAAACCAACTTCCGCGACCTGCAAGCCAAGCATCCTGGCCGTGCGCTCGAGAAGGCCGTCAAGGGCATGCTGCCCAAGGGTCCCCTCGGCTACGCCATGATCAAGAAGCTCAAGGTGTACGCCGGTGCCGAGCACCCGCACACCGCGCAGCAGCCCAAGCAGCTGGACATCTAAGGAGCGGACATGATTGGTGAATGGAACAACGGCACCGGCCGCCGCAAGAGCAGCGTGGCCCGTGTCTTCCTGAAAAAGGGTACCGGCAAGATCACGGTCAATGGCAAGAGCATCGAAGAGTTCTTCGGCCGCCAGACCTCGATCATGATTGCCAAGCAGCCTCTGGTGCTGACCAACCATGTCGAGACCTTCGACATCCAGGTCAACGTCCACGGCGGCGGTGAATCCGGCCAGGCCGGTGCCACCCGCCACGGCATCACCCGCGCCCTGATCGACTACGACGCGACCCTCAAGCCCGCGCTGTCCGCAGCCGGCTTCGTGACCCGCGACGCCCGTGAAGTCGAGCGTAAGAAGGTCGGCCTGCACTCCGCTCGCCGCCGCAAGCAGTTCAGCAAGCGTTAATCCGCCGCTGTCCCGCACGAGAAAGCCGCACCGGGTCGCCCCGTGCGGCTTTTTTGTCGGTCTTTTTCCGGCAAAGCCCCCACAAAGCGGGGGCTTGCGCCCCACCAGGGCCTTGGAAAGGCCATGGATGGCCTAATATGCCGGAGTAGTTTGATAAGGATTCCCCCATGAGCGCTGTCGCCGAGACCACCCAGACCGAGATGCCCGCCCCGCTGCTGTTCACCGACAGCGCCGCGGCCAAGGTGGCCGACCTGATCGCCGAAGAAGGCAACCCCGAGCTGAAGCTGCGCGTGTTCGTGCAGGGCGGCGGCTGCTCCGGCTTCCAGTACGGCTTCACCTTCGACGAGATCACCAACGACGACGACACCGTGATGACCAAGAACGGCGTGTCGCTGCTGATCGACGCCATGAGCTACCAGTACCTGCTGGGCGCCGAGATCGACTACAAGGAAGACCTGCAGGGCGCCCAGTTCGTGATCAAGAACCCCAACGCCACGACCACCTGCGGTTGCGGCTCGAGCTTCTCGGTCTGATCCGCAGGCCGGCGGGTGTCACGCCGGCCGCACCGGGTCCATCGACCGCATCGCACCGGCTCAGGCCGGGTAGATGCACCCCAGCACACGGGCGCCTCGGGCGCCCGTGGTGCTTTCCAGCGGGAGTTTCTCGCCCGTGAGGGTCTTGCGCGCCAGCCAGGCGAACGCCGCGGCTTCCACCTGCAGCGGCGGCAGGCCCGCGTCGTGGCTGCCCACCACGGCCACGCCGGGCAGCAGGGCGGCCAGCCGGGCCATCAGGTGGTCGTTGAGCGCACCACCACCGCACACCACCAGCTGGCCGATCTCCGGCGCATGGCGGCGCACGTCGGCCGCGGCGGCCCGGGCGGTGAGCTCGGCCAGGGTGGCCTGCACGTCGGCCGGGGACAGGCCGGGGAAGGCCTGGAGGTGCCCGTCCAGCCAGGCCAGGTGGAACAGGTCGCGCCCCGTGCTCTTGGGCGGCAGGCGCAAGAAATAGGGCTCGGCCAGCATCGCGGCCAGCAGGGGCTGGGACACCGTGCCGGAAGCCGCCCAGGCGCCGCGGTCGTCATAGGCCGTGCCCAGGTGGCGGGCGCACCAGCCGTCCATCAGCGCATTGCCAGGGCCGCAGTCGAAGCCCGTTTGCGAGCCGTCCGCCCGCAGCGCCGTGAGGTTGGAGATGCCCCCCACGTTCAACAGGCCCAGGGCCTGGCCGGGCCGGCCGAACCAGTCCCGGTGGAAGAAGGGCGCCAAGGGCGCGCCCTGGCCGCCGGCTGCCACGTCGCGGCTGCGGAAGTCCGCCACCACGGCAATCCTGGTCAGCTCGGCCAGCAGGGCGGGCTGGTTGAGCTGCAGGGTGTAGCCGGTGCCATCGAATTCCTGGGGGCGGTGGCGCACCGTCTGGCCGTGGGCGCCGATGGCGGCCACCTGGTCCGCCGTCACCCCGCACTGCGCCAGCAGCGCCTGCACCACCTGCGCGTACACCCGGGCCAGCGCGTTGCCGGCCAGGGCGGCGCGGTGCAGTTCGTCAGGGCCGGCGGTGTTGAGCGCCAGCAGTTCGGCGCGCAGGGCGTCGGGGAAGGGGGCGCTGGCGTGGCCCAGGATGCGTGCGGGCGGCAGGTGCGGCGCGGCGGCAGCCGCCAGGCCTGCCGGGGTCCCGGGGCGCGGGGTGTCCTGCGGCGAAAAATCCGCCAGCACGCCATCGACCCCGTCCAGCGAGGTGCCGGACATCAGGCCGATGAACAGGGTGCCGGTCGTCAACGGGTGCGGGCAGGCCGGGCGCGGCGCGCCGGGCTTATTCGATGCTGGCCGTGGTGGCCATGCTGTTGGCGGCGTCCAGCTTCAGGCGCATGGCGCCGGCGACCTGGTCGAAGGCCGGCTTGTCCTGCGCGGACAGCGGCACGCCTTCGGACTTGCGGGCCATGACCAGCGGGTCCTGGTGGTGGCCGTTGACGCGGAACTCGAAGTGCAGGTGCGGGCCCGTGGCCCAGCCCGTGGCGCCCACCGCGCCGATGCGCTGGCCCTGGGTAACCTTGGCGCCCTTGCGCACGTCCATGCGGCTGAGGTGCGCGTAGACGGTGGTGTCGCTGCCGTTGTGCTTGATGAAGATGACGTTGCCGAAGCCGTTCTGCCAGCCGGCGAACTCGACCACGCCGTCACCGATGGTGCGTACGGCGGTGCCGGTGGGCGCGCCGTAGTCCACGCCCAGGTGGGCCCGCCACGTCTGCAGGACGGGGTGGAAGCGCATGGCGAAGCCGCTGGTCACGCGCGAGAACTCCATGGGCGAGGCCAGGTAGGCGCTCTGCAGGCTCTTGCCGTCCAGCGAGAAGTAGGCGCCCTTCTGCCCGGCGGGCTGGAACCACACCGCGTTGTGCACCTTGCCGTTGTTCACGAACTCCAGCGACAGGACACGGCCCGTGCGCATGGGTTCACCGTCGGCTTCCAGGGTCTCGTAGACGATGTTGAAGCGGTCGCCCTTGCGCAGGCCGCGGTGGAAGTCCACCCGGCCGCCCAGGACGTCGGCGGCCTGGATGGCGATGTCGTCGGGGATGCGGGCATCGTCCATCGCCGCGAAGAACGAGCTGCGGATGGTGCCGCTGCCCAGGCGCGAAGTGGCCTGCAGGGTGGCGGTCTCGATGCGGCTGGCGAACCGGCCGTCGGCGGCACGCTCGATCACCAGGCGGCGGAAGGTGCCGTCGTCGCTGGGCGTCCAGCGGGCGGTGAGCTTTTCCAGGCCCTGGCGCTCGTTGGCTTCCACGCTGACCATGCGGCCGGTGCGGCCCAGGACCTGGGCGCGAAAGCTCGGCTCCGTGCGCACGAAGGCCGCCGCGGCGGCGTCGCTCAGGCCCAGGCGGGCGAACAGGGTCTCCACCGTGTCGGAGGAGCGGACGAATTCGGTGCGGAACAGGCGCAGGGCGTGCAGGTCCAGCGCCTGGACCTGCTCGGCCAGGGACAGGGGCGTGACGGCCTCGAGCACCTGGCGCACGGGCACGTCGGCCGCGTCAGGGCCGAACGACGCCACGGCGAACGCGCCGCCGCCACCCCCGAGCAGCACCGCGGCCAGCAGGGCGGTGATGTGCTTCGGGTGGTGCTCCAGCGCGTGGGCCGCGCGTGCGATGAATCGCTCACTGGCGGCCAGGAAATTCTTCTTCAATGCGGGTCCTTACTGCGGGTGTTTCGTCTTCGTCTTCGCCCGTGTAGCGGCTCGCCTGTCAGGCCGAGGCATCGGTTCCGGGGCACCGGGATGCCGGAACTAGAATCGGCCTTCCTGAAAAGCTGGCGCGAGTATACCCGGTGAACCGCCCGCACCTCCCCGAAAAACCCTTATGAATCAAGCCTCTGTAACAAAACGCTACCCCGTGACGGACCGGGTGAAGGAGGCCATGGCCGTCTCCCTGCGCGGGTGCGAGGAACTGCTGCCGCAAGGCGAATGGGAGCAGAAGCTGGCTCGCGCCGAGGCCACGGGCGTGCCGCTGCGCATCAAGCTGGGCCTGGACCCGACCGCGCCGGACATCCACGTCGGCCACACCGTGGTGCTCAACAAGATGCGCCAGCTGCAGGACCTGGGGCACCAGGTGATCTTCCTGATCGGCGACTTCACCTCCCTGATCGGCGACCCGTCCGGCCGCAACAGCACCCGCCCGCCGCTGACGCCCGAGCAGATCAAGGTCAACGCCGAGACCTACTACCGCCAGGCCAGCCTGGTGCTGGACCCGGCGAAGACCGAGATCCGCTACAACAGCGAGTGGTGCGAGCCGCTGGGCGCGACCGGCATGATCCAGCTGGCTGCCAAGTACACCGTGGCCCGCATGATGGAGCGCGACGACTTCCACAAGCGCTTCACGCAGGGCCAGAGCATCTCGGTGCACGAGTTCCTGTACCCGCTGATGCAGGGCTACGACTCGGTGGCGCTGAAGTCCGACCTGGAGCTGGGCGGCACCGACCAGAAGTTCAACCTGCTGATGGGGCGCCACCTGCAGCAGGAGTGGGGCCAGGAGCCCCAGTGCATCCTGACCATGCCGCTGCTGGAGGGCCTGGACGGCGTGGACAAGATGTCCAAGAGCAAGAACAACTACATCGGCATCAGCGAGGACCCCAACACCATGTTCGCCAAGGTGATGTCCATCTCGGACACGCTGATGTGGCGCTGGTACACCCTCCTGAGCTTCCGCAGCGAGGCCGACATCGCGGCCCTGCGCAAGGAGATCGAGGGCGGGCGCAACCCGCGCGACGCCAAGGTGGCCCTGGCCAAGGAGATCACCGCCCGCTTCCACAGCGCGGCGGCGGCCGATGGCGCGGAGCAGGACTTCGTGAACCGCAGCAAGGGCGGCGTGCCCGACGAGATCCCCGAGGTGACGCTGTCCGGCGCGCCGCTGGGCATCGGCGCCCTGCTCAAGTCGGCCGGGTTGGCACCGTCCACCTCCGAGGCCAACCGCCTGATCGACGGCGGCGGCGTGCGCATCGACTCCAACGTGGTCAGTGACAAGGGCCTCAAGCTCGAGGCCGGCACCTACGTGGTGCAGGTGGGCAAGCGCAAGTTCGCCCGCGTGACCCTGGGCTGAGGCCCGGGCGCCCCGGCGCTACTTCGCGCCGGCGGCTTCCAGCATCTTCTCCATCGCCGTGTAGCCCCGCTGGCGCGCCAGCTGCAGGGGGGTGCGGCCGTTGCGGTCGGCCAGCTGCAGGTTGGCGCCGGCGTCCACCAGGACCTTCAGCGTCGCCTGGTGGCGCGGGCCGCCATCGCCCAGCACGATGGACTCGATCACCGCCGTCCAGTGCAGGTTGTTGACATGGTCCAGCGGCGCGCCCGCGGCGACCAGTTGCCGGACCACGCCGTCGTGGCCCAGGTGCGCGGCGGCAATCAGCGCGGTGCCGTCATAGCGGCTGGTCACCAGCTTTGCGCTGGCGCCCGCCGCCAGCAGGGCGCGCAGGCTCGCTTCGTCGTCCGCGACGGCGGCGATGGTGACGGCGTCGTAGCGGTCGTTGTCCAGCAGGTCCAGGCGCGCGCCGGCCTGGGCCAGGGCGCGGATGGCCTCCGGGTGGCGGGCGAAGGTGGCCACGTGCAGCGGGGTGCGGCCGTTCGCATCCCGGGCGTCGAGGACGCCGGCCGGGCCCTTGGCGGCGAGCTGGCGGACCGTGGCGGCGTCTCCGCGCCAGGCCGCGGCGTGCAGGCCCCGGTACGTGGCCGCCTCGGCGGGTGAGGGGCCGACCTGGGCGGCGGCGGGTGGCGCCCACGCCAGGAGCAAGGCCAGCGACAGCGCCAGTGAAATGCCCGCCGAACGTGCCGCCGAAAGGCCCGCGGGAAGCGCCGGGGCCCGGCCCGTGCGTGCGTTGGTTCTGAAGTCCATGGTCACAAGTGCGGATCATCAGGCGGGCCGGACGCCGGGTCACACGGACCCGGGGGCCTGGCCCGGCGGGTTTACTTCAGCAGGTCCTTGACCTTGTCCAGCGCGGTGAGCGCGCACTGCTCGTCGATCTGGCCGGCCGGCGCGCCGCCCACGCCCACGGCGCCGATCACCTCGTTGCCTACGCGGATCGGCACGCCGCCGCCCAGCAGCAGGTAACCGGGGATGTGGACCAGGTTGGCCGCGGCCGGGTTCTTCTGCGCCGTGTCCATCATGGCCAGGGTGTTGTTCTTCGCAGAGGCCGAGGTGTAGGCCTTCAGGCGGCTGGCCTCCAGGGTGTGCGGGCCGGCATTGTCGGCGCGCTGCACGGCGCGCACGGTGCCCGCGCGGTCCACCACGGTGGCGGCGACGTTGTAACCGCCGGCGGTGCAGGCGGCCACCGTGGCCGAGGCGATCTGGTTGGCCAGGTCCAGCGAGATGTTGCGCTCGGTGCGCACGGCCTGGGCCGAGGCGGCGCCGGCGGCGGTGGCCAGGAGCAGGGCTGTGGCGCGGGCCAGGCGGGGGGCGGTTTTGTGCATGGATATCTCCGGTTCGTTGGGGTGTCGGTGCGGTCCTTCGAGGACCGTGCCCGCACTGTAGGAACCGGCGGCCGCGCGCGCCATCCGATCGGTTACGCGGGGCACTGCGTAGTTCTACGCAGCGTGCCCCGCCAGGGCTTCACGCGCCGCCGCCCGGCAGCGCGTCCCCTGCAGGGTCCGCCAGCGCGGCGTACTGGCGTATCAGCAGCGCCAGGGAGTCGACCTCCAGCTTGTCGAACAGGTGCGCACGGTGGGTCTCCACCGTGCGGGGGGACAGGCCCAGGGCGCGGCCGATCTCCTTGTTCGTCAGCCCCTGCACGATCAGGCCCAGCACCTCGCGCTCGCGGTCGGACAGCTGCGCGTGGCGCGCCCGCGCGGCCTCGCTGGCGCGCAGCCGCTCGCGGGTGCGCACGTGCTGGCGCACGGCCGATTGCAGGGCCTCCAGCAAGGCCTCGTCATGCACGGGCTTTTCCAGGAACTCGGCGGCCCCGCCCTTGAAGGCGCGCCGGCACATGTCCACGGTGCCGTGGCCGGTGAGCATGATGACCGGGTGGTCGATGCGCCGGGCCTGCAGCCGCTCGAGCACCTGCAGCCCGCCCAGGCCGGGCATGCGCACGTCCAGCACCACGGCGCCCACGCCGCCGCCGTCGAACTGCGCCAGGAAGTCCTGCGGGTCGGCCCAGGCCTGCACCCGCAGGCCCACGGTGCCGATCAACAGTGACAGGCTGGCGCGCACGGCCGCGTCGTCATCGACCAGGTGCACCAGGGGGGATTGGGTGGGGGTGTCCATCGGGCAAGGCCTCGTCGGTGCAGGTCGGGCGGGCGTCAGGCGGGGGCCAGCGGCAGGCTCAGGCGCAGGCAGGCGCCGCGCGGCGCGTGGTGACGCGCCTCCAGCCGGCCGCCCAGGCGGTCCGCCAGGGTCTCGCACAGGCTCAGGCCCAGGCCCAGGCCGTCGGCGCGGGTGGTGAAGAAGGGCTCGAACAGGCGCGGCAGCGCCTCGGGCGCGATGCCCGGGCCGGTGTCCGTGACGGACAGCGTGCCGGCCTCGCCCTCGCGGGCCACGGTCAGCGCCAGGCGGCGTTCGGCCACGGGCACCTGTTCCAGGGCCTGCATGGCGTTCATCACCAGGTTGTGGACGATCTGCTCCAGGGCGACGGGTTCGGCCAGCACCCGCACGGGCGCCCCGTCGACCTGGGTGTCGATGCCGCGCCGCGCCAGCTCGGGCGCCAGCAGGTTCAGGGCGGCGCGGGCAGCCGCCCCCAGCTCCAGGGGCTGGGGCTGCGCCGGGCCGCTGGGCGCCACCGTGCGCCGCAGCCGGCCCAGGACATCGGCGGCGCGGCGGGCCTGCTGGGCCGCCTGGTCCATGGCATCGCGCGCCGTGGCCAGCTCCGGCGGGTCGTCCGCCAGCAGGCGGGCGGCGGCCTGGGTGTTGGCCAGCACCGCGGTGAGCGGCTGGTTCAATTCATGCGCCATGCCGGCCGCCAGCTCGCCCAGGGCATTGAGGCGGCCCACCTGGCCCAGGCGCACCAGTTCCTCGGCGCGCCGGCGCTGGTCACGCAGGCGCAGCAGGTACCGCAGGGCGGCCAGCGCGGCGGCGACGCCCAGGGCCACGGCGGACAGCCCCACCCAGGGCAACTCGCCCCAGGACACGGTGCGCCGGGCGGACAGCACGAAGGGCTGGCTCGACGAGCCCAGGGGCTTGTCCGTGCGGAAGGTCCAGCCCGTGGCCGGCTGGCCGGGCTGCAGCGCGAAGGCCTGGCCCGCGTGCGTCAGCTGCATGGCGATGGGCGCCGAGGTGGCCGGCCACTCGTCGGCGGGAATGGCCTCGCGCAGCGACAGCTGCAGCGCGAAGCTGGCCGGTTCGGCCGCGAGCACCAGCCAGTAGCGGCCCTGCGCCAGGTCGGTGCTGGCGGTGGCCGGGCGCTGCTGGCGGCGCGAGGCCTCCTCGGCGGCGGCCAGGCCCGGCTCGGCCCAGTCCTGGCCCCGGTCGCGCCGCAGCACGGCGAGGACCTGGGGGTAGAGGGAGGGCAGGCGGCGCTCGGCAGCGTCCGGGCCGGCCGCCGGCTGCAGCAGCGCCAGGGTGGCCAGGGCCGCATCGTGCTGCGCCATGCGCTGGCTCAGGAGCCGGTGGGCGATGCGGGCGTGGGTGTCGAAATCGGCATACAGCTGCTGCAGGCGGGCCTGCGCCAGCGCCAGCGTGCCAGCCGCCGTGAGCGCGGCCCACAGCGCCAGCCAGGTTCCTTGCGTTCGCATCCAGTTCCACATGGGGCCATTGTGACGCCGGGACCCGGCATCCGCGCCCCGGCCCTGCGCCACAATCGGCGCATGTTCCCCGACCTGATCGCTCGCCTCACGCCCCGGCGACTGCTGGTCGCCTCCATCGCGGTGGCGGCGCTGACGATCGCGCTCAAGACCCTGGCCTGGTGGCTGACGGATTCGGTGGGCCTGCTGTCCGACGCGATGGAGTCCTTCGTCAACCTGGCCAGCGCCATGTTCGCGCTGCGCATGGTGACCGTGGCCCAGGCGCCGCCGGACGACGAGCACCCCTATGGCCACCACAAGGCCGAATACTTCTCCTCGGGCTTCGAGGGCATCCTGATCATCGGCGCCGCGCTGGGCATCATCTGGGCGGCCGGGCACCGCATCGCCGATCCGCAGCCGCTGGCCCGGCTGGACTGGGGCCTGGGCCTGTCGGTCGCCAGTTCGGCGCTCAACGGCCTGCTGGCCTGGGTGATGCACCGCGCCGCGCAGGCGCACCGCTCCATCGCGCTGGAGGCCGACGCCCGGCACCTGGCCACCGACGTGTGGACCTCCGCCGGCGTGGTGGCCGGCCTCGCGCTGGCGGGCGCCACCGGCTGGCTGTGGCTGGATGCGGTGGTGGCCATCGGCGTGGCGCTGAACATCCTGCGCGAGGGCGTGGCCCTGGTGTGGCGGTCCTCGCACGGGCTGCTGGACCAGGCGCTGGACGCGCCGCAGCAGGCGCAGATCCTGCACACCCTGGCGGGCTTTCGCGGGCCGGGCGTGCGCTTCGACCATGTGAGCACGCGCCGCGCCGCGCAGCGCAGCTTCGTGGACCTGCACCTGCACGTGCCGGGTGACTGGACGATGGCCCGGGCCGCCGCCCTGCGGCTGGACGTGGAGCGGGCGCTGATGCAGGCGGTGCCGGGGCTGCGCGCCAGCATCCAGCTGCTGCCCGATGGACTGGAAACGGCTGCGGCCGGGGAGGACGACTGATGCTGGCCGTGGTGCAACGCGTGGGCGAGGCGAGGGTGGTGGTGGCGGGTGAGACCGTGGGCGAGATCGGGGCCGGGCTGCTGGTGCTGGTGTGCGCCGAGCCCGCGGACACCGAACTCCAGGCCGACAAGCTGCTGGCCAAGCTGCTGAAGCTGCGTATCTTCAGCGACGAGGCCGGCAAGATGAACCGCAGCGTGCAGGACATCGACGGCGGGTTGCTGCTGGTGAGCCAGTTCACCCTGGCCGCCGACACCGCCGGCGGCAACCGCCCCAGCTTCACCGGCGCCGCGCCCGCGGCGCTGGGCGAGCGCCTGTACGACTACCTGTGCCAGCAGGCCCGCATGGCGCACCCGCGCGTGGCCACGGGCCGCTTCGGCGCCGACATGCAGGTGCACCTGGTCAACGACGGGCCCATCACCATCCCGATGACGGTGCGCTGAGGCACGGGCGGGCCTCAGTACGGGTTGGGGTAGCCCAGCGCTCCCATCAGCAGCACCTCCAGGGCTTCCATCTCCAGCGCGTCGCGCTCGTTCGTCTCATGGTCATAACCCTGCGCGTGCAGGGTGCCGTGCACCAGCAGGTGGGCGTAGTGCGCCTCCAGCGGCTTGCCCTGTTCCTTCGCCTCGCGCTCGACGACCGGGCCGCACAGCACCAGGTCACCCATGACCATGGGGGCCTGCATGTAGTCGAAGGTCAGGACGTTGGTGGCGTAGTCCTTGCGCCGGTACTGCTTGTTCAGGGCCCGACCCTCGTCCTCGCCCACGATGCGCACGGCGATCTCGCCGGGGTGCTTCAGGGCCATCTGCATCCAGCGCTGGACACGCGGCTTGCGCAGGAGGGCCTTGTGGGCGGCCAGGCCGGGGAAGTCGCCGAACTGCAGGTTCAGGTCGAGGGTCACGGGTACGTTTCGGGGCATCAGCTGTCCTGCATGAATGAAGAAGTCAAATTCGCGGGCCACCGCGGAACCGGCTTTGCCGGGCCGCTGGTGGCGCCCCCTGGGGGGAGGCGCCGAAGGCGCTTCGGGGGGTTATCGTGCTGCTTCGGATTTTCGGGCGGCGTCGTAGGCATCGACGATGCGGGCGACGAGCGGGTGGCGCACCACGTCGGCGCTGGTGAAACGGGTGTGGGCGATGCCCTTGACCCGCCGCAGGATGTGCTCGGCCTCGATCAGGCCGGACGCCTGGCCGCGCGGCAGGTCGATCTGGCTGACGTCGCCGGTGACCACGCACTTGCTGCCGAAGCCGATGCGCGTGAGGAACATCTTCATCTGCTCGGGGGTGGTGTTCTGCGCCTCGTCCAGGATGACGAAGGCGTTGTTCAGGGTGCGCCCGCGCATGAAGGCCAGCGGCGCGATCTCCAGCGCGTTGCGCTCGAAGGCCTTGGCCACGCGGTCGAACCCCATGAGGTCGTACAGCGCGTCGTACAGCGGGCGCAGGTAGGGATCGACCTTCTGCGTCAGGTCGCCGGGCAGGAAGCCCAGCTTCTCGCCCGCCTCCACCGCCGGGCGCGTGAGCACGATGCGCTGCACCGCGCTGCGCTCCAGCGCATCGACCGCGCAGGCCACGGCCAGGTAGGTCTTGCCCGTGCCCGCCGGGCCGATGCCGAAGGTGATGTCGTGGTGGACGATATTGTCCAGGTACACCGTCTGGTTGGGCGTGCGGGCCTTGAGGTCGGTGCGGCGCGTGTGCAGCACCATCGCGCCGTCCTCGTCCTCCTCCAGCGAGGCATCGCCGGCCAGCATCAGCTGCACCTTCTCGGCGGGGATGGGGCGGGCGGCGATCTCGTAGAGCGCCTGCAGCACCTCCATCGCGCGCTGCGCCTTGGCCTTGGGACCGTCGACCTTGAACTGCTCGTGCCGGTGCGCGATGGACACCTGCAGCGCCGCCTCGATGGTGCGCAGGTGCTCGTCGGTCGGGCCGCAGAGGTTGGCCAGGCGGGCGTTGTTGGGGGGTGAGAAAGTGTGACGAAGGATCAAGCTGATAATTCCGCGCAAGAGGAACCGCATGATAGGCAAACTTACCGGAACACTGGCCGACAAGAATCCCCCGCAGGTGCTGGTGGATTGCCATGGCGTCGGCTACGAGGTCGATGTGCCCATGAGCACGTTCTACAACCTGCCGCACACCGGGGAGAAGGTCAGCCTGCTGACGCACTTCGTGGTGCGCGAGGATGCGCAGATCCTCTACGGCTTCGGCACCGCCGGCGAGCGCGAGACCTTCCGGCAGTTGATCAAGATCTCCGGCGTGGGCCCGCGCACCGCGCTGTCCGTGCTCTCGGGCATGAGCGTGGCCGAGATCGCCCAGGCCGTGACCGCGCAGGACGCGGGCCGGCTGGTGAAGGTGCCCGGCATCGGCAAGAAGACCGCCGAGCGCCTGCTGCTGGAACTCAAGGGCAAGCTCGGCGCCGACCTCGGCCCCCTGGGTGGGGAGCCCGTCACCGATGAAAAGGCCGACATCCTGCAGGCCCTGCTGGCGCTGGGCTACAGCGACAAGGAAGCCAGCGCCGCGCTCAAGGCCCTGCCGGCCGGCGTGGGCGTGAGCGAGGGCATCAAGACGGCCCTCAAGGCCCTGGCCAAGTAAGCCCCGGGCCTGTCCCGGCCCCCGCGCCGGAGGCCGCCCGCGTGGCCGGCGGTTTCCCGTCATCGCGGTTGCCGGTGCGGCGCAGATGTTGCGTCCTGGCACAGACGCCTGCGCAAGCGCTTTCCAGAATCCACGAGCCGAATCGATGGACCAGGAAGGACGGGATGGCGATGGCTGCGACCACAGGCAGATTCTGGAGCGCGCTGGCGCTGGCCGTCACGGTGTCATGGCTCGCCGCCGCCTGCGGCGGGGGCGGTGGTGGCGGTGACGCGGGCGCGGGCGCGGATGGCGGGGCCGTGGCGGGCGGCGGCACCGGGCAGCCCGGCCCGGCCGATCCCACCCCCGATCCCGGCCCCCCGGCGGGCGAGCCCGGGCCGCTGCGGATCGAGCCCTATGAACGCAGCAGTGGACTGACGGGCCTGCGCCTGGCGGCCGCCCAGCTTTCGGGCCTCACGGCCAAGGCGGCGGCTGCGATGGCCTCGTGGGAACCGCCGATGCCGGCCGCCCCGGTGGAGGTGCGACTCGGCCCGCTGCCGGCGGCAACCCTGCAGGCCAAGCGCGCGGCGTTCGACCGCGCCCCGACCGCCCCCGAGCCGCGCGAGATCGGGGTGGCCCGGGAGGTGCCTGCGACCTCGGACCCGCGGGCCACCGCAGGCCTGCTGGCCTGGGAGGCGACGGCCTCGGGTGGGCAGCGGGCCCGGCTGCGGTTCCGCGCCGACGGCGCCGCCGGCGTGCGGCTGGCGTTGCAGGCGTCGGGCCTGCCCGAGGGGGCGGTGGTGCGGGTGGCCGGTGACAAGGCGCCGGTGACGGTCGATGGCGCGGCCATCGCCGCGTCGCAAGCCCTGGAGGGGGCTCGCCTGTACTGGCTACCGCCCGTGGGCGGCGAGGCCGCCACGCTGGACATCGAGCTGCCGCCCGGCGCGGACCCGGCGCGCCTGCGCCTCGCCGTGCCCCGGCTGGCGCACCTGTGGTGGACCCACGCCGCCGTGACCGATGCCGTGGCGCTCAAGATCGGCGAGGCCGGCAGTTGCAACGTGGACGCCACCTGCGACGCGGACTTCGCCTTCGAATCCCGCGCCGTCGCCCGCATGGAGTACGTGGACGGCGGCTCGGCCTTCCTGTGCACCGGCACCCTGATGGCCGACACCCTGCGCAGCGGCGTGCCCTACTTCCTTACGGCCAACCACTGCATCCACAGCCAGGCCGCCGCCTCCACCATCTCGACCTTCTGGTTCTACCGGGCGACGGGCTGCAACCAGGCCCAGCTCGACCCGGCCGCGACGGCCGTCCATGGCGGGGCGACCTTGCTGTATGCCTCCGGGGACACCGACACCGCCTTCCTGCAGCTCAATGGCTCGCCACCGGCCGGCACCGTGCACGCCGGCTCGCTGCTGGTGCCGCCGGCGGTGGGCGCGCCGCTGGCCACGCTGCACCACCCCGGGGGCGACCTGCTCAAACTGAGCAAGGGGTCGCTGCAGTCCTATGCCGCCTGCAACGGCGTGAGCTGCACGCCCACGGGCAACGCCGGGGACGCGAACTACCTGGTCCTGCGATGGGCCAGCGGCACGACCGAGAGCGGCAGCAGCGGCTCGCCGGCCATGGCGCCCTGGGGCAGCCACCGCTACGTGGTGGGGCAGCTGTTCGCGGGCTCGGCCAGCTGCAGCTTCCCCGACGCGGCCGACTACTACGGCCGCTTCGACAAGGCCTATCCCCAGCTGCGCCAGTGGCTGGGGGACGTGCCCGGCACCTAGGAAGAAAGGGGTGTGGGGCTGGATGGGGGTACAGGGTTAACATCGGTGTTGAATGACCATCCACACCGACGATTTCGCCCCGCCCCCGCCCAAGCGCATGGTGTCCGCTGCGCCGGCCTCGCCTGCCGAGGAGGCGATCGAGCGGGCGCTGCGGCCCAAGCTGCTGCAGGAATATGTCGGCCAGGCCAAGACCCGCGAGCAGCTGGAGATCTTCATCGGCGCCGCCGCCCGCCGCGGCGAGGCGCTGGACCATGTGCTGCTGTTCGGCCCCCCCGGCCTGGGCAAGACCACCCTGTCGCACATCATCGCCCACGAGCTGGGCGTGAACCTGCGCCAGACCTCCGGCCCCGTGCTGGAAAAGCCCAAGGACCTCGCCGCGCTTCTCACCAACCTGGAGAAGAACGACGTCCTGTTCATTGACGAGATCCACCGCCTGTCGCCGGTGGTGGAGGAGATCCTCTACCCTGCGCTGGAGGACTACCAGATCGACATCATGATCGGCGAGGGCCCGGCCGCCCGCTCGATCAAGCTGGACCTGCAGCCCTTCACCCTGGTGGGCGCGACCACCCGCGCGGGCATGCTGACCAACCCGCTGCGGGACCGCTTCGGCATCGTGGCGCGGCTGGAGTTCTACACGTCGGACGAGCTCGCCCGCATCGTGCAGCGCAGCGCCGGCCTGCTGGGCGCGCCCATGGACCCGGAGGGCGGCATGGAGATCGCCCGCCGCTCGCGCGGCACGCCCCGCATCGCCAACCGCCTGCTGCGGCGCGTGCGCGACTACGCCGAGGTCAAGGGCGACGGCCGCATCACGCAGGACATCGCGCAGCGCGCGCTGTCCATGCTGGACGTGGACCCGCAGGGCTTCGACGTGATGGACCGCAAGCTGCTGGAGGCCGTGATCCACCGCTTCGACGGCGGCCCGGTGGGCCTGGACAACATCGCCGCGAGCATCGGTGAGGAGTCCGGCACGATCGAAGACGTGATCGAGCCCTACCTGATCCAGCAGGGCTACCTGCAGCGCACGCCGCGGGGCCGGGTGGCCACGCTGGCCGCCTTCCGCCACCTGGGTGTGGCGCCGCCGCAAGCCGCCGGCGGCCTGTTCGGGGCCGAGGCCTGATTCCCGGGGCATGACCAGCCAACCCCGTCCTTCCCTGATCCGCCGCTGGGGCTGGATCGCCGCGCTGGCGGTCCTGGCCCTTCTCATCGCCGCCGCCGGCCTGGCGATGCGGCCGCCCACCGTGCCCGCGCTGCAGGTGCAGCCCACGCCCCTGCAGCGCACCTTGCAGTTCTCCGCCCGCGTGGCCACGCTGTCACGGGTGGACGTGGGCGCGACCGTCACCGGGCGGGTGCGCGAGGTGCTGGTGGACGAGGGCGCGCAGGTCCGGGCGGGCCAGCCCCTCATCGCGCTGGAGGAAGATGAACTGCGCGCCGCGCTGGCCCAGGCCCGGGCGGCCCAGGTGCAGGCCCAGGCCACGTTGCGCAATGCCCAGGCCGAACTCGAACGCGCCCAGGCCCTGGTGGCCCAGGGCTTCGTCAGCGCCTCGCGCACCGACGAGGCGCGCCGCGCCGCCGACGTGGCCCGCGCCCAGTCGCAGGCCGCCGAGGCCACCACGCAGGCCGCCCAGGCGCGGCTGGCGCAGGCGCGCATCGTCGCGCCGCGCGATGCCCGCGTGCTGGCCCGCCACGCCGAGCCGGGGCAGATCGTGCAGGCCGGCAAGCCACTGCTGTCGCTGGCGCTGGCTGGCCCCACGCAGTTGCAGGCCCAGGTCGACGAGCGGTTCCTGGAGCAGCTGGCGGTGGGGCAGCAGGCCTTCGTCGTCGCCGACGCCTTCCCGGACCGCCGCTTCGGCGCCCGGGTTCTCTCGCTCTCTCCCGCCATCGACGCGCAACGCGGCGCGGTGGAGGTGAAGTTTGCGCTGGAGGGGCCGGCGCCCGCCTTCCTGCGCGAGGACCTCACCGTGTCCGTGGAGGTGCAGACCGGCCGGCGCGACAGCGCCCTGGTCATCCCCCTGTCGGCCCTGCGCGGGCCGCAGTCGGTGCTGGTGGCGCAGGACGGCCGGGCGCAGTGGCGCACGCTGCGCCTGGGCCTGCGCACCATGGAGGCCGCCGAGGTGCTGGAGGGCCTGGCGCCCGGCGAGCTGGTGCTGCTGGGTGAGGCCGCGCCTGGCGCGCGCGTGCGGCCGCAGGCCGTGCGCTGGCAGCCGCAGGGCGCAGGCGCCGCCTCCGCCGGCCGCACGGACCCGACCCGCGAAATGACCCGCGCCCTCACCGGCGCCATGGGTCGCTGAGCGGCCATGGGCGTCGCCCCTTCGGCCCCTGGCCGCCGCCGCGTGACCGGCTGGGTCAGCGCCCTGGGCCTGGGCTTCGAGTGGCGGGTGGCGCTGCGCTTCCTGCTGCAGGGGCGGCTGCAGACCCTGTTGATCGTGGTGGGCGTGGCCGCCGGCGTGGCGGTGATCGGCTACATCTCGGCGCTGGTGGAGGGGCTGCAGGGCAACACCCTGGCCAAGACCCTGGGCGCGCAGGCCCATGTGGTGCTGCGCACGCCCGATGACCGCGTGCTGCCCGCCGCGCCGCCCCAGCCCGCCACGACCACGCTGGCGCAGACCCAGGCGCGGGCCCAGCGCCCCCGCTCCATGAGCAACTGGCAGGCGCTGCAGCCCCTGCTGGATGCGGACCCGGCCATCGCCGTCGTCTCGCCGCAGGTGTCCGGCAGCGGCCTGGCCCTGCGCGGCGAGGCCAGCCAGGCCGTGGCCATCACCGGCGTGGCGCTCGATCGCTACGACCGCCTGGTGGGCCTGCGTGACAAGGTGGTGGCCGGCCAGGCGCGGCTGGACCCCGGCGATGCCATCCTCGGGCGGGACCTGGCGGCCGACCTGGGCCTGCAGGTGGGCGACCGCCTGACGCTGCAGACCGCGGGCGTGGGCGAGTCCCTGCGCATCACTGCCCTGGTGGACCTGGGCCTGCGGGACCTCAATCGCCGCACGGCGCTGGTGCCGCTGCGCACGGCGCAGAGCCTGTTCGGCCTGCCGGGCGGCGTCACGGAGCTGAACCTGGCCTTGCGCGACGTGTGGTCGGCGCAGGCCGTGGCGCAGTCACTGCGGCTGCAGTACCCGTACAAGGTGGAGAGCTGGCAGGACACGAACGCGCAGCTGGTGTCGGCGCTGAACGCGCAGACCATCAGCACCACCCTGATCCGCGTGGTGGTGGCGGCCGTGGTGGTGCTGGGCATCGCCAGCGTGCTGGTGGTGTCGGTGGTGCAAAAGCGCCGCGAGATCGGTATCCTGCGCGCGATGGGGGCCACCCGCGGGCAGCTGCAGCGGGTGTTCCTGATCCAGGGCGCGATGGTGGCTGCCGTCGGCTCCGTGCTGGGCACGGCGCTGGCCGTGGCCATGATCTGGGGCTTCACGCATTTCGTGCGCGGCTCGGACGGGCAGCCGCTGTTCGCCGTCACCATGCCGCCGTTGATGGCCCTGCAGGTGGCGGCGCTGGCCGTGGTGTGCGGCGTGGGCGCGGCCGTGATGCCCGCGCGCCGCGCCGCGGCGCTGGACCCGGCGCAGGCGATCCGGCTGTGAAAGGACGGCAGTGGCGGACTGGCTGATCGAGCTCGAGGACCTGCGTAAGAGCTACAACGTGGGCGAACCCGGCGAGGCCGAGGTGCTGCACGGCCTGACCTTGTCGCTGCGCCAGGGGGAGTTCGCCGCCTTGATCGGCCCTTCGGGCTCGGGCAAGAGCACGCTGCTGAACATCATCGGCCTGCTCGAGCGCATGACCTCGGGCCAGTACCGCTTGCTGGGGCAATCTGTCGCCGGGCTGGGCGACGACGCGCTGACGCGGCTGCGGCGGCGCACGCTGGGCTTCGTGTTCCAGTTCCACCACCTGCTGCACGCCTTCACCGCGCTGGAGAACGTGACGCTGCCGGTGCTGGCGGCCGAGGGCGCTGTGAGCCCGCAGCGCCTGGCCCATGCCCGCGAGCTGCTGGAGGCCGTGGGGCTGGCCGAGGCCATGGGCAAGTACCCCGCGCAGTTGTCCGGTGGCATGCAGCAGCGCGTGGCGATTGCGCGGGCGCTGGTGATGGAGCCGGCGCTGGTGCTGGCCGACGAGCCCACCGGCAACCTGGACACGGCCTCGTCCGACGAGGTGTTCGCGCTGCTGCGGCGCATGCATGCCGAGCGTGGGACCTCGTTTATCGTGGTCACGCACGACCCGCGGCTGGCGTCGCGCTGCGACCGCCTGATCGAGCTGGTCGATGGCCGCGTGGCGCGGGACGGGCTGGTGCCGGGGCACGCCTGAGGCGGTGGGCGCAGTCGCCCGTCGGCAATCGGCAGGCGGCAGGCGCCTGCTCAGGCCGCCTTCTCGTCCAGAGCCAGGTGACCGGCGCCTTCCTCGAGGTGGTGGGTGTCCGACCAGCCGACCACCGTCAGGCTCGCCGGTGTCCACAGCAGGCGGTTGATGGCGCCATTGGGCAGCTCCCAGGTGCGCGGGGAGTTGACCTCCTGGCCGGTGGCCACGCGGTACAGCGCATCGAGCACGCCGCCATGGGCCACCATCACGATCAGCTCGCCCACGTGCCGGGAGGCGATGTCGTGCACCGCCTGGCTGACCCGCGAGCGCAGGGCGATCAGGGATTCACCGCCCTCGGGCGGCGTCCATTCGGGGATGCGCCGGCGCCAGTCCCTGGCATGGTCGGGCCAGGCCGCCTCGATCTCCTTGAAGGTGCGGCCCTCGAACAGGCCGAAGTGCCGCTCGCGCAGGGCGGGCACGGGGTGCACCGGCGCGCCGGCCGCCCGGGCGATGGGCTCGGCGGTGTGCCAGGCACGCTGGAGATCGCTGGAGTAGACGGCCTTGACCGGTTCCCCCGCCAGCACCTGCCCCACCCGTCGCGCCTGCCAGTGGCCCTTCTCGTTCAGACCGATGTCGAGCTGGCCCTGGATGCGGGCGTCGACATTCCAGGGCGTCTCGCCATGGCGGACGGCGATGATGCGGGTGGCTTCCATCAACGGCATTCTAGGAAGTGCCCCTGAAATTGCTCAACAGCCGCTCGTAACAAGATGTGACAAACCCGCCCGGGACCGCGGCGGCACCAGGTCGGGCGGGCTCAACGGACCAGGGGCGTGGCCACGCGCCGCACGCCTGCCGCCGGCTGGGGGTAGCCCTGGAGCGCGGCATCGAGCATGGCGGGCAGGACCCGCTCGGGGGCGATCCAGTGGCCCTCGTTGTAGGCCCGGGTCTCGTAGACCACGCGGCCGCCGGGCAGTTCCCGCATCACCAGGCCGACCTCGCGCTGGTACCAGGGCGTGGTGTCGCCCCAGCCGCCGATGGGAAAGCCCATGCCCAGGCCGATGCCCACGCCGCTGTGGGAGCCGAAGCCGATGCTGCCCCAGCCGCCCACGGGCGGGTAGGCGGCGCCGGGGTAGGACACGCGTTGCAGGCGGTTCCACACCTGCACGCTGTAGCGCGGCTGGGCGTCGTCACGGCGCAGGCCGACGCGGGCCAGGGAGGCGTCGGCCCAGGCTTCCAGGCGGGGCTGCGCCGGGTCGGTGTCCTGCGAGGGCAGGCGCTCGTAGCGGTAGCCCGCCTGGGCGGGCAGGCCAGCCAGTGCGGCATAGGTCTGGACCGAGCTGTCCAGGCTGGAGGTGCTGGCGCAGCCGGCCAGGGCGAGGGCGGCCGCGGCCAGGGCGCCTGCGACGAGGCGGCGGGCGGCGGGGGCGCGAAAGCTAAGCGTCATACGACCTCCGAGGGGAAGGCCGCCCGCGCGGCTCAGAGCGGGACGACCTGCAGGCCCGGCAGCGAGGGGGCGGTGGGGAATTCCTCGTGGTCGAAGGCCCGGTCGCCGTCCTCGCTGGCCACGCCCGTGGCTTTGAGACCCTTGAAATCGTAGTGCGTTCCGTCCGCCAGGTGGGAGGGCACCACGTTCTGCAGGGCCGAGAACATGTTGTCCAGCCGGCCGGGGTGCTTCTTCTCCCACTCCTGCAGCATGGCCGAGACCTGCTTGCGCTGCAGGTTCTCCTGGCTGCCGCACAGGGTGCAGGGGATGATGGGGAACTGGCGGTGGGCGGCCCAGCGCACCAGGTCCTTCTCGGCCACGTAGGCCAGCGGGCGGATCACGATGTGCTTGCCGTTGTCGCTGACCAGCTTGGGCGGCATGCCCTTGAGCTTGCCGCCGAAGAACATGTTCAGGAACAGCGTCTGCAGGATGTCGTCGCGGTGGTGGCCCAGGGCGATCTTGGTGGCGCCCAGTTCCTCGGCCACGCGGTACAGGATGCCCCGGCGCAGCCGCGAGCACAGGCTGCACATGGTCTTGCCCTCGGGGATCTTGTCCTTGACGATCGAGTAGGTGTCCTGCGTCTCGATGTGGAAGGGGATGCCCAGGTCCTTCAGGTACGCCGGCAGGATGTGGTCCGGGAAGCCCGGCTGCTTCTGGTCCAGGTTGACGGCGACGATGCTGAAGTTGACCGGCGCGCGCTGCTGCATCTTCAGCAGGATGTCCAGCATGCCGTAGCTGTCCTTGCCGCCGGACAGGCAGACCATGACCTTGTCGCCCTCTTCGATCATGTTGAAGTCGGCGATGGCCTGCCCCATCAGGCGGCACAGGCGTTTCTCGAGCTTGTGGGTCTCACGCTCGATTTTCTGTTCCCGCGACAGGGGCTGGGGCTCTTGCTCGATCCAGACGGCACTCATGGACCCAATTGTCTCATTCCCTCCCCGCACCCGGCTTTTCTATGATGGCTGCATGGTCCGAGCTCCTGCTGCCCCGTCCGCCGCGCCAGCATGCATCGGACTGACTGCCGAAGATGCCGCCCGCCGCCTTGCCCGGTACGGGCCCAACGCCCTGGAAAGCCGCGAGGGCCGCGGCCTGCTGCGCATCCTGTCCGTCGTTTTCACCGAGCCCATGTTCGTGCTGCTGCTGGCCGCTGCCGTCCTCTACCTGGTCCTGGGTGACCTGGGCGAGGGGCTGCTGCTGGCTTCCTTTGCCCTCCTGACCATGGCCCTGGTGGTCCTGCAGGAGCGCCGCAGCGAGCGCGCCCTCGACGCCCTGCGGGAGCTGGCGGCGCCTCAGGTGCGGGTGGTGAGGGACGCCCAGGTGTGCCAGGTGCCTGCGACGGACCTGGTGCCCGGTGACTGCCTGCTGGTCGCCGAAGGCGAGCGCGTGGCGGCCGACGCCGTGCTGCGTGAGTGCCGGGGCCTGTCGGTGGACGAGTCCCTCCTCACGGGTGAGTCGGTGCCGGTGCGCAAGCGGGCGCAGGCGCTGGACGGTGCGACCATCCCCGAGCCCGGCGGCGACGACCAGCCCTGGGTCTACGCCGGCACGCTGGCCGTGGCCGGCCATGGCGTGGCCGAGGTCGTGGCCACGGGCCCGGCGACGCGCATGGGCCGCATCGGCGCGTCCCTGGCCGCGATCGACCTTGCGCCGACGCCGCTCGAGCTGCAGCTGCGCCGGATGGTGCGCTGGCTGGCGGCGATCGGCTTCGGCCTGAGCGGCATGCTGGTGCTGTGGTGGGGCCTGCGCGCCCAGGACTGGCTGCAGGGCCTGCTGGCCGGCATTGCGCTGGCGATGGCCATGCTACCGGAGGAGTTTCCGGTCGCCCTGACGGTATTCCTCGCGCTGGGGGCCTGGCGGCTGGCACAGGCGCGCGTGCTGGCCCGGCGCCCGGCGGTGATCGAGGCGCTGGGGGCCGCCACTTTCCTGTGCGTGGACAAGACCGGTACGCTGACCGAGAACCGCATGCGGGTGCGACGCCTGGTCACGGCGGACGAGGATGTCGATGCCGGTCACGGTGGTGACCTGCCCGAGACCGTGCACCGGCTGCTGGAGTTCGCGATGCTAGCCTCCCACCGCGCCGGTGTGGAACCGATGGACAGCGCCATCCTCGCGCATGGCGAGGGATCGCTGGCTGGCACGGAGCACCTGCACCCCGACTGGCTGCTGCAGCAGGCCTACCCCCTGACGCCGCAGCTGCTGGCCGTGTCCCAGGCCTGGACGGATGCCGACGGCGTGCCCCGCGTCGCGGCCAAGGGCGCGCCTGAGGCAGTGGCCGACCTGTGCCACCTGGATCCCGCGCAGGCCGCGGCCTTGTCGGCCCGCGTGCGCCCCCTGGCCCACCAGGGCCTGCGCGTGCTGGCTGTGGCCGAGGGCGTGGGCACCGTCCCGGCCGCCGGGATCGCTCATGACTACGACTTCACGCTGCTGGGGCTGGTGGCCTTCGAGGACCCGCTGCGCGCCAGTGTGCCGGCCGCCATCGCGCAGGCGCGCGGCGCCGGCATGGCCGTGGCGATGATCACCGGCGACCATGCGGCGACCGCGCTTGCCATCGCGCGGCAGGCCGGCATCGACACGCAGGCCGGCGCGCTCACGGGCGAGCAGCTGCGGGCCATGGACGATGCGGCGCTGGCGGATGCCGTGCGACGGGTGCGGGTCTTCGCGCGCGTGGCGCCTGCGGACAAGCTGAGGCTGGTGCAGGCTCTTCGCGCCAATGGCGAGACGGTGGCGATGACGGGCGACGGCGTGAACGACGCGCCCGCCCTCAAGGCCGCCCACATCGGCATCGCCATGGGGGTGCACGGCACCGACGTGGCGCGCGAGGCGGCCGCCGTGGTGCTGCTGGACGAGGACTTCGGCCGCATCGTCGACGGGGTGCGCGTGGGTCGCCGCATCCATGACAACCTGCGCAAGGTGATGACCTACATCATGGCCGTCCATGTCCCCATCGCGGGGCTGGCGCTGCTGCCAGTGATGCTCGGGGCGCCGCCCCTGCTGCTGCCGGTGCACGTGGTGGTCACGCAGATGGTGATCGACCCGATCTGCTCCCTGGCCTTCGAGAAGACGCCCGGTGCGCCCGGTCTGATGGCGCGCCCGCCGCGCCGCGCGGAGGAGCCGCTGGTGGGCTGGCTCCTCACGGGCCAGGCCCTGGTCCAGGGCGGCGGCCTGCTGGCGGTCACCCTGGCGGCCTACCTGCTGGGGCTGCGCGCGGGCCTGCCGGCTGACGAGGCGCGCGCGCTGGCCTTCGTCGGCCTGACCTTCGGCAACCTGCTGCTGGTGTGGCTCAACGCCAGCGCCGGCCTGGGGCCGCGCGCGCTGTTCGGGCGGGAGTTCGTGGCCTTCTGGTGGGTCGCCGGCGCGGCGATGTCGCTGCTGGCATTGTCGCTGGCGCTGCCCGGGGCACGCGCGCTGTTTGCCTTCGCCATGCCCTCGCCGCTAGCGCTGGGGAGCGTGCTGCTCGGGGTGGCGTTGGCGGTCTTGGCGGCGGGCCGGGTGGCGGGGTGGATCCCACCCCTGGCGGCCGCCATGCCGGGCCTCAGAAACGGGGATTCACGCCCGTGAAGGACGTGTCGTACTTGCGCATCTGCGCGAGGTCATTGCGCTGGCGCACGCCGCAGGACAGGTACTGCGCGTTCAGGCGCGCCAGTGCCTCGCGGTCCAGCGTCACACCCAGGCCGGCGGCGGCGGGCACGGCCACCGAGCCCTCGCGGAAGGCGATGCGGCCGCCCTGCACCAGGTCCTCGTCCTGCCAGGGGTAGTGGGTGTCGCAGGCATAGCTCAGGAGCGGGACCGAGGCCGCCACATGCGTCATCGCCATCAGGCTGATGCCCAGGTGGGAGTTGGAGTGCATGGACAGGCCCAGTTCCCACAGCTCGCACATGCGGGCCAGCTCGCGGGTGGCGCGCAGGCCACCCCAGTAGTGGTGGTCGGACAGGATCACCTTGGCGGAGTTCGTCACGGTGTTGCGGCGGAACTCGTCGAAGGTGGTGACCACCATGTTGGTCGCCAGCGGCAGGCTTGTGTGCTTGGCCAGTTCAGCCATGCCGTCCAGGCCGGGGCAGGGGTCCTCGTAGTACTCCAGCAGGCCGTCCAGTTCAGCCGCCGCGCGGATGCTGGTCTCCACGCGCCAGTTGGCGTTGGGGTCCAACCGCAGCGGGTGATGGGGGAAGGCCTCGCGCAAGGCGCGGATGCTGGCGATCTCGTCCGCGGGCTCGAACACGCCGCCCTTGAGCTTGATGCTCTGGAATCCGTAGATCGAGATCATGCGTCGGGCCTGCGCCACCACCTGCGCAGGGGTGATGGCCTCGCCCCAGGCGTCGGGCTCATAGGGCTGGCCGTGGTGCTCGTCGTACTTGAAGAACAGGTAGGCGCTGTAGGGGACGGACTGGCGCACCGCGCCGCCGAGCAGGTCGACGATGGGCGCGTTCAGCACCTGGCCCTGCAGGTCCAGCATCGGCACCTCGAAGGCGGAGATCGCCTTGGCCGCGTTCTTGGCCACATGCGAGCCGGGCGCGAGGGTGAACTCCACGGCGCCGGCCTTGGGGCGGATGGCAGCGCGCAGGCGCTGCTCCAGGGCGTTGAGGTCGAAGGGCGACAGGCCGATCACGTGTTCCTGCGCTTGCTGCAGCACCTCCAGCATGGGCGCATCGCCATAGGTCTCGCCCAGGCCGATGCGGCCATCGCTGGTCTCCAGTTCGATGATGGCGCGCAGCGCCCAGGGCTCGTGGATGCCGGCGGCGTTGAGCAGGGGGCCGTCGCGGAAGGCGACGGGGGTGACGCGGACGTGCTGGATGCGGATGTCGCGGGACATGGGTGAGGCGTCTGTCTCGTTGTCGTTTTGCATGGATTGCCGCGGGCGAGGCCGGTCGGCACTGCGCATTGGAACATCACTTCACGCGTGCGTGATGCCGCGTCACTGCGACATGCGCGAGGAATACCGGCACACCGCCGGGTCGAACCAGGTGCGCGAGAACTCGGCGACCTCGTCGGCCGAGTCCAGCGAGGTGCGCTCGATGTAGCCGGCGCAGGCGCCGGGCGCCAGCCCGCAGGGTGCAGCCGCCCAGTCCGGCGCCGGGGCGGCGGACACATGGTCCTCCACCCGGCTGATCCACCGCGCCAGCCGCTGCTGGTAGAACAGGTACATGGAGTCGCCGATCTCGCCGGCGTGCAGCTGGCGCAGGCCGGCGCCTTCGAACCAGATCTCCTCCAGCGCCACGGGCACGTCGTTGAGGAACCGCAGGCGCCGCACCCGCCACGCCGGGCGGCCCGGCAGCGGCAGGCCGGCAGGCGGGGGCAGTTGCTGCACGTCCAGCACCCGCGCCGTGGGCAGGCCCGGGCCGTCATGCAGCTCCAGCCGGAACAGCTCGTAGATCTGCCCCGTGCCGCGCACCTCCTTCACATAGGTGCCCGAGCCCTGGATGCGCTCCAGCGCGCCCTGTTCCTCCAGCAGCGCCAGGGCCTTGCGCAAGGTGCCCACGGCCACGCCCAGCTGGCGTGACAGCTCCGCCTCCGTGGGCAGGCGCTCGCCCACCCGCCAGAAGCCCGCCTTGAGCTGCCGCGCCAGCAATTCGGCGATCTGCAGGTAGACGGGCAGCGGCTTGGCGGCGGGAATTTCCATGCCGACGAGTATGGCAAAAACGAAATTCCTTCACAGGTCCTCCAAAATTCATTTACTATTGATCCATATCAATGCAACCGAGGAGACAGACCCCATGAGCATCGTTCCCGTCCGCGGCGCGGACCTCGACGGCGCGGAGGTGGCGTGGTTCGCCCCCCTGTGCTCGGATGATTTCCGCCACCTGGGCGTGCCCGAAGGGGACCTGCGCAGCAACTGGGCCAACACCAGCCGCATCGCCCGGCGCGCGGACGAACTGGGTTTCCGCAACATCCTGTGCCCCTCGTCCTACCAGGTGGGGCAGGACACGCTGACGTTTGCCGCCGCCATCGCGCCTCAGGTGCGGAACATGAACCTGCTGGCCGCCATCCGCTGCGGCGAGGTGCATCCGGCCATGCTGGCGCGCACCGTGGCCACGCTGGACCACATCCTGGAAGGCCGGCTGACGCTGAACGTGATCTCCTCGGATTTCCCGGGCGAGCAGGCGGACAGCGCCTACCGCTACCGCCGTTCCTGGGAGGTGGTGGAGATCCTCAAGCAGGCCTGGACGCAGGACGAGATCAACTACGAGGGCCAGATCTACCACCTCAAGGGCCTGTCCACCGACCCCGTGCGCCCCTACCAGGTCAATGGCGGCCCGCTGCTGTACTTCGGGGGCTACAGCCCGGACGCGCTGGCCCTGTGCGGCGCCCACTGCGATACCTACCTGATGTGGCCCGAGCCCAAGGAGATGCTGGCCCAGCGCATGCGCGACGTGCATGCCGAGGCCGCCAAGCATGGCCGGCTGCTGGATTACGGCCTGCGCGTGCACATGGTCGTGCGTGACACCGAGGCCGAGGCCCGCGAGTACGCCCGTGAACTCGTCTCCAGGCTGGATGACGGCAAGGGCAGCGAGATCCGCAACCGCGCGCTGGATGCCAAGAGCCTGGGCGTGTCCCTGCAAAGCGCCAACCGCGATCGCGCCGACGACGAGGGCTACGTGGAGCCGCACCTGTGGACTGGCGTGGGCCGCGCCCGCAGTGGCTGCGGCGCCGCGCTCGTGGGCAGCGTGGACCAGGTGCTGACCGAGATCCATGCGTACATGAAGATGGGCATCCGGGCCTTCATCTTCTCCGGGTATCCTCACCTGCAGGAGTGCGAGATCTTCGGCACCAAGGTGCTGCCTCACATCAAGACCCTGTCCCTTCCCCATGCCTACGGCCGCGTGCCGGCCCAGACCCCCGCCACGCCCCTGGGCGTGGGCATCCGCAAATGACGCAAAGCAAAGAAATCGGCCGCATCGGCCTGGCCAATGGCCGTTCCCTGAGCCGCATCGCCTATGGCGTGTGGCGCCTGTCCGAGGCGGCCGACACCTCCGTGCGCGCCAACATCGCGCGCATCGAGGCCTGCCTGGCCCAGGGCATCACCACCTTCGACCATGCCGACATCTACGGCGACTACCGCTGCGAGGCGCTGTTCGGTGAGGCGGTCAAGGCGCAGCCGGCGCTGAAGGACCGCATCGAGGTCGTGACCAAGACGGACATCATGCTGCTGTCGCAGCAGTGGCCCGATACCCGCGTGAAGCACTACGACACCAGCGCCGCCCATGTGCGCGCCAGCGTGGACCGCTCGCTCGCGCGCATCGGCGTGGACGTGATCGACCTGCTGTTGATCCACCGCCCCGACCCGCTGGTGGATGCCGACGAACTGGGCGCCTGCCTGGATGGCCTGATCGACACCGGCAAGGTACGCGGCGTGGGCGTGTCCAACTTCATGCCCTGGGATACGGACCTGCTGCAGTCGCGGATGAAGCACAAGCTGCAGACCAACCAGGTCGAGCTGAGCCTGCTGCACACCGCGCCTTTCACCAATGGTCAGGTGGCCCACGCGCAGCAGCATCGCCTGCCGCTCATGGCCTGGTCGCCGCTGGGTGGCGGGCGCCTGCATGCGCAGGCCGGCACGCCCGGTACCGCCGCCGCCCGCCTGGCCGGGCGCATGGCGCAACTGGCCCAGGACGCCGGCACCGACACCACGGCGGTGGCCGTGGCCTGGCTGCTGCACCACCCGGCGCGCGTGCTGCCGGTGATGGGGACCAACCAGCCCGAGCGCATCGCGCGTTTTGGCGACGCGCTGCGCGTACCGATGGACCGCCAGACCTGGTTCGAACTGTACGAACTGGCCAACGGCCACGAAGTGCCCTGAAGGAGACAAGCCGTGCGACAACTGCAGGAAATGACCGTCCCGGGAACCGTGGCTGCGCCCGCGGACCCGGCCGACTACCGCAAGGCCCTGGGCTGCTTCGCCACCGGCGTGACGGTGGTGACCGCCCGCCATGCGGGCGAGGACTGGGCGATGACGTGCAACTCCTTCAGCTCGGTCTCGCTGGAGCCGCGGCTGGTGCTCTGGAGCATCCGCAAGCAGGCCAGCAGCCACGCGGCCTTCACCACCTCGGGCGGCTTCACGGTGAGCGTGCTCGCGCAGGTCCAGCAGCCGCTGGCGCGCCAGTTCGCCACGGGCTCGATGGCCGAGCGCTTCGCCGGCGTGCCGGTGCGCCGCCTGGCCAGTGAGCGCCTGCGTCTGGACGGCGTGGTGGCCTGGTTCGACTGCGACCTGCACCAGCTGGTGGATGCGGGCGACCACCACATCCTGATCGGCGCGGTGCGCGATTACGGCTGGAGCGACGAGCCGGCGCTGGGCTTCCACCGCAGCAAGTTCGTGCAGCTCGAGTCGGCCTGAGCCATCCCTGCCGCCGTGCCTCAGCGCAGGTGCGGCATGGACCGGATGCGCGGGCCGATGTAGTCCAGGAACCCCTGCGCGGCGGGTGACAGGGACCGGCCCCGCCGCGTGAACACCTCGAAGCTGCGCCGCACCTCGGGCGTGCCCAGGGTCTTCATCTGCAGGCCGTACAGGTCCACCAGGGACCCCGCGTACGGAATGCACAGCCCGATCCCCAATCCGGACTTCACCATCGACAGCACGGTGGCCATGTAGGCCACTTCGGTCGTGGGCGCGAAGCTGGAGCCGGGATCGGCGCTGCGCAGGTCCTGGACCAGCCGTTCGGTGAACTGGCCCTGCAGGGCGATGACCGGGTACGGCGCGAGATGGCTCCACCGCAACCGCTTGATGCCCGCCAGGGGATGGTCCGGCGGCACGACCGCCATGAATGGCCCATCGAACAGGCGCGCGGACGTGATGTCCGAGTTGGGCTCCCGCTCCGGCCCGATGCCCAACTCCGCCTCGCCGGAGAACACGCTGGCCATCACCTTCTCCACCGGCACGTCGATCAGCTGGATCCGGCTGAACGGGTGGGCGGCCTGGTAACCCGCGATCAGCGCCGGCATCACCGTCGAGGCCAGCAGCTGCGAGGTGGCCACGCGCACCACGCCGGCCTGCTGGTACTGGGGATCGGTGGCGTGCTGCAGCACCTCGTCCAGGTCGTTGAGGACCGCGTCGAGCATGGGGTGGAGCTTCTCGCCCAGCGCGGTGAGGTACACGCGCCGCGTGCTGCGGTCGACCAGGCGCGCGCCCAGCGTTCCCTCCAGTTCCTTGATCAGCCCGCTCAGTGCGGACTGGGTGATGTACAGGCTCTCGGCGGCCAGCGTGAAGCTGCCGGTGCGCGCAACGGCCCGGAACGCGCGCAGCTGGCGCAGGGTGATGTTCATGGGGCACTATTCATTGGATGATCCGATGAATGGATAAGAAAAAACCGTTTGAATAATAAACGGTGGAGCGGTTCAATGGGCACTTCCAACGGGGGACGCAGGCTTCGTCCCCTCGCCCTGAGATTCATATGGAGACCCTCACATGCCCATCGAGAAAATCCACCATGTGGCCTACCGCTGCAAGGACGCCAAGGAAACCGTGCTGTGGTACGAGAAGCACCTGGGCATGAAGTTCGTGCTGGCCATCGCCGAGAACGAGGTGCCCTCGACCAAGGCGCCCGATCCCTACATGCACATCTTCCTGGATGCGGGCGGCGGCAATATCCTGGCCTTCTTCGAGCTGCCGAACCACAAGCCCATGGGCCGCGACGAGAACACCCCCGCCTGGGTGCAGCACCTGGCGCTGAAGGTCGATTCCATGGACACCTTGCTGGCCACCAAGGCGAAGCTGGAGGCTGCGGGCATCGAGGTGATCGGCCCGACCAACCACACCATCTTCAAGAGCATCTACTTCTTCGACCCCAACGGCCACCGCCTGGAGCTGGCGGCCGACTGCGGCACGCCCGGGATGATGAAGAAACTCGACGACGTGAAGTGGGCGATGCTGGAGGAGTGGGACAAGACCAAGCGCGCCCCGATCCACGCCGCGTGGATGCACGATGGCAGCTACGCCTGATGCCGGGGTGGATGCTTCGATGAGCCTTCTCAACGAAACCCACGACCCGGCGCTGCGCAGCTGGGTCGCCAGCGCCAACGCCGCGGGCGGTGACTTCCCGATCCAGAACCTGCCGTTCGCAGTGTTCCGCCGCGCCGGTGAGGCCTGGCGCGGTGGCGTGGCAATTGGCGATGCCATCGTCGACCTGGCCGCCGTGGCCCGAGCCGGCGTGTTCACCGGCCTGGCCGGCGAGGCCGCGGCCGCTGGTGCCCAGGACAAGCTCAACGCATTGATGGCGATGGGCCCCCAGGCCTGGAGCGCGCTGCGCCTGGCGCTGTCGCGCGCGCTGCGCGAGGGCTCGCCGCAGCAGTCCGCGCTGGCGGGCTGCCTGGTGCCGCAAAAGGGCGCCGAGTACGACGTGCCCGCGCGCATCGGCGACTACACGGACTTCTACACCTCCGTCCACCACGCCACCAACATCGGCCGCCAGTTCCGCCCGGACAACCCGCTGCTGCCCAATTACAAGTGGGTGCCGATCGGCTACCACGGCCGCTCGTCGAGCATCACGGTGTCGGGCAAGGACTTCCACCGCCCGCTGGGGCAGACCCTGCCCCCGGGCGCAACCGCCCCCGTGTTCGGCCCCTGCAAGCGCCTGGACATCGAGCTGGAGATGGGGATCTTCATCGGCCCTGGCAATGCGCAGGGCGAACCGATCCCCATGCAGGAGGCCGAGGACCATGTGTTCGGCCTGTGCCTGTTCAACGACTGGTCCGCACGCGACATCCAGGGCTGGGAGTACCAGCCGCTGGGGCCGTTCCTGTCGAAGAACTTCGCCTCCACCATCTCGCCGTGGATCGTGACGCTCGAGGCGCTGGCGCCGTACCGCGTGCCCTTCACCCGGCCCGAGGGGGACCCGCAGCCGCTGCCTTACCTGGACAGCGAGGCCAACCGCGCGGGCGGCGCGCTGGACATCCAATTGCAGGTGGACCTGCAGACGCCGCGCATGCGCGAACAAGGCCAGGCCGGCGCCCGCATCTCCGGCACCAGCTACCGCCATGCCTACTGGACGGTGGCGCAGATGGTGGCCCACCACACGGTGAACGGCTGCAACCTGCAGCCCGGCGACCTGTTCGGCACCGGCACGCTGTCGGGCCCGACGCTGGACCAGGCGGCGGCGCTGATCGAGCTGACGGTGGGAGGCCAGCAGCCCATCGAGCTGCCCGGCGGCGAGCGCCGCACTTACCTCGAAGATGGCGATGCCGTGACGCTGCGGGGCTGGTGCGAGCGGCCCGGGGCGGCGCGCATCGGGTTCGGGGCGTGCACGGGGACGGTGCTGCCGGCGCGTTCCAGCGCCTTGAAACCCGACGCAGCCCGGTAGCGATCCACGGCCAGGCCTTCCGGGGAGATCTCCGGGGTCCGGCCCATGATCGTGTCCGCCAGCAGCCGCCCGCTGCCGCAGGCCATGGTCCAGCCCAGCGTGCCGTGGCCGGTGTTCAGGAACAGGTTGGGGTGGACGGTGCGGCCCACGATGGGCGTGCTGTCCGGGGTCATGGGGCGCAGCCCTGTCCAGAACTCGGCCCTGGCCAGGTCGCCGCCGGGGAACAGCTGGCGGGTGACCATTTCCAGCGTGGCGCGGCGCTGCGGGCGCAGCGTCTTGTCGAAGCCCGCCAGTTCCGCCATGCCGCCGACGCGGATGCGCGTGTCGAAGCGGGTCAGCGCGATCTTGTAGGTCTCGTCCAGGACGGTGGAGATCGGCGCCAGGGATTCGTCCACGATGGGGAGGGTGAGCGAATAGCCCTTGACCGGGTAGACGGGAATGTCGATGCCCGTGGGGGCCAGCAGGGGGCGCGAGAAGCTGCCCAGCGCCATGACGTAGCGGTCGGCCTTGAGCACTTCCCCATCGGGGTTGTCCAGCGCCACGCCGGTGATGCGGCGGTTAGCGTCGAACGTGAACGATCGGATGTTGGCGCCATAGCGGAACTTCACGCCCAGGCCTTCTGCGATCTTGGCCAGCGCGGTGGTAAACAGGAAGCAGTCCCCCGTCTCGTCCGCCGGCAGCCGTAGCCCGCCTGCGATGGCCTGCTGCGACCGGGCCAGCGCGGGCTCGGCCCGCTTCACACCCGCAGCGTCCAGCAGCTCGAAGGCGATGCCGCAATCACGCAGCACGCGGATGTCCCGCTGTGCCTGTTCGACCTGTTGCGGCGTGCGAAACAGCTGCAGCGTCCCGGCGGTGCGCGCCTCGTAGGCGATGCCGGTAGCCTGGCGCAGCTGCTGCAGGCAGGCGCGGCTGTAGCCCGCCAGCCGCAGCATGCGCTCCTTGTTGCGGGCGTAGCGCTCGGGCGAGCAGTTGGCCAGCATCGCGGCGAGCCACTGCAGCTGGAAGAGGGTCCCGTCGGGGCGGATCGACAGCGGCGCGTGCCGCTGGAACATCCACTTGAGCGCCTTCAGCGGAACGCCCGGTGCCCCCCAGGGCGTGGAGTAGCCGGGCGAGACCTGGCCCGCGTTGGCGAAGCTGGTGTCCAGGGCCGCGCCCTCGTACCGGTCCATGACGGTGACCTGGGCGCCGGCCCGTGCCAGGTAGTAGGCCGTGGTGGTGCCGATGACGCCGGCGCCGAGGACGATGACATGCACGTTTTTCTCCCCGCGGTGATGGATCTGGGAGACTTTACGGAGAGTCGACGGCAAATGTTGCTGTATTGATGCCGTTGGGCGTGAAAGTTTGCTGGAAACCGGGCGCAAAATCCCGGCCATGCAGCAAACACCCGAACTCGATGCGATCGACCTGCGCATCCTCGACCACCTGCAGGTGGAAGGCCGCCTGACCATGACGGAACTGGGGGAGCGGATCGGCCTGTCCACCTCGCCGTGCTCACAGCGGGTCAAGCGGCTGGAGCGCCTTGGCGTGATCACCGGTTACCACGCCAGGATCGACCCCGCGGCCGCGGGCAAGACCCTGCTGGTCTTCGTCGAGATCACGCTGGCGGAGAAGTCCGAGCAGATCTTCAAGAAGGTGCGCGAGGAGCTGGCGCACATGCCCGAGGTGCTGGAGTGCCACCTCGTCTCGGGCAGTTTCGACTACCTGGTCAAGGCGCGCCTGGGCGGCATGCCCGAGTACCGCCAGCTGCTGGGATCCATGCTCAAAAGGATCCCGGTGGCGGCGCAGTCCAACAGCTACGTGGTGATGGAGGAAGTCAAGGAGAGCGTCGTGGTGAGCCTGGGGCGGCGGGGCGGCAAGGCCTGAGCGCGGCATGGGGGCCGCATCGGCTCAGGGCGTGCCAGTCCCGCTGCGGGGCCGCCACGGCAGGTCCGTCAGCGGAACGTGCGGCGCACGGGCGGCTTGAAGCCCGGTGCGCGCGGTTCCAGGTGCCGGAAGGTGATGCGGCCCTTGGTGAGGTCGTAGGGCGACAGCTCCAGCGACACCTTGTCGCCGGCCAGCACGCGGATGCGGTTCTTCTTCATCTTCCCGCCTGCGTAGGCGATCAGGCCGTGGCCGTTGTCCAGGAGGACGCGATAGCGGCCATCGGGGAGGACCTCCTCCACCTTGCCTTGCATTTCGATCAGTTCTTCTTTTGCCATGGGGTGTGTATCCGGTTGGGGGTGTATCAGGCAGTGGCCAGCAACTGTCCCTGGTGCAGGGCGTAATCGATCGCGCTGCGATGGCTCGCAAAGCGGCGCGTGAAGCGATACACCTTGTCCAGCGTCGCGCTGCCGCGACCTCGACGGATGGAGACCGAGGGGGCGTAGTCGCCCGTCTCCGTGATACGGGCACTGGGGGAAACGAGGGCGCTGCCGATCTGGCGCGCCAGCTCTTGGTGGGGAAACATCATGTCGACCCCGGCATTCGTGCCGGGGATCCTTGGGAAAACGGATGGCCCGCTCCAGCGGCCCGCAGGTCGCGAGAAGGTCATTCCAGGGGCCGCACCGAGGTGCGGGCAGGGAGCTCGCCGAAGAGGCAGTGTGAGGGCCGGATGCGCACAAGCGCCACCCGGCGGCAGGGAAGGAGCCCCTGGGGGACTCGAGGCCTGTCAAACAGGACCCGCGCTGGAGAGCAAAGCGCGGTGATCCGGACAGTGTATGCGATTTCGCCTGGGACCGCTGTCAGGGTCCCAGGGCCGGGCGCCTGCCCGGTCAGAAGGTGCGCACGTGCGCGACCGGATCGTCATGCCGCGCCACCTGGCCCGGCGCAGGCTCGGCGCAGGCAATGGCGGCGCCCGCACGGGCGAACAGCGGCAGCTTGCCCAGGGGGGCCTCCACGGTGTGCCATTGGCCGGACGCGAAGGCCGCGCCGGTCTCGAAGTCGAACCACTGGCCGCCGTCAGGCAGTAGGGGCAGGTACAAGCGGCGCGTCGTCGCCCCTTCCTCCACCACCGGCGCGGCCAGCAGGTCGCGGCCGACCATGAAGTCGTCGCACTCCTCGAGGCACTGCGCGTCCTGTGGGAAGTCGTAGAACGTCGGGCGGATGATGGGCTCGTGGTGGCTGCTGGCGCGCTCGAACAGCGACCACAGGTACGGCATCAGCTTGTAACGCAGCTCGATCGCGGCCTTGATGTGGTGCGTCACCTCCGGATGCAGCCACGGCACCGTGGTCACGCCGTCGGCCTTCCACGAGTTCATGATCATGCGCGGGTTCAGCGCGCAGGACTGCACCCAGCGCACCAGCATCTCCGGTCCCGGGCGCGGGCCGAAAAAGCCGCCCACGTCATGGCCCACGTTGAACATGCCCGACAGGCTCATCTGCAGGCCGGTGCGGATGTTCCAGCGCAGCGTGCGCCAGCTGGTGGTGTTGTCGCCGGACCAGGTCTGCGCATAGCGCTGGATGCCAGGCATGCCGCCGCGCGTGATGGTGTAGACCGGCTCGCCGGGACGGTGCGCGCGCTGCGCCTCATACGTGGCGCGCGTCATCAGCATCGGGTGCAGGGCGCGCGAGCGGTGCATGGGAATCGGACGGCCGAAGCCGGCGGACTGCGCATCCTCGTCGTTGATCGCGTACTCGTTGTTGTCGTTCCAGCCCACGTCGATGCCGTAGTCCAGCACCTGGCGCTTCAGGCCGTCCTGCCACCAGCGGATGGTCTCGTGCTTCGTGAAATCCAGGTGCGAGCCCTGGCCGTCCCAGAACGGCTCCAGCACCGGCTGGCCCGTGCGCGCGTCGGCGATGAAGCCGCCCGCCGCCTTGACCTGCTCGTACGCCGGATGGTCGTCCAGCAGGCAGGGCTTGAGGTTGGCGACGATCTGCATGCCCTTGTCGTGGAACCGGGCGTTCAGCGACTTGGGGTCGGGGAACTTGCCCTGGTTCCAGGTGAACACGTAGCGGCGCTTGCCCCGGCTGGAGTAGCCCGAGCCGTAGTGGAAGGAGGACACCGGCACGCGGTGGGCGATGGCCTCGTCCATGAACTTGGTGAGCTGGTGCTGCGCGTCGGGCGCATCGGCCAGGCCCATCGCGGTCTGCGCGAAGCCGGCCGTCCAGCGCGGGGGCAGCTGCGTGCCGCCGATCAGCGCCACGAACTGCGCGATCACCTCGGCGGGCGTGCGGCCGGCCATGACGTAGTAGTCCAGGTCGCCGTCGTCGATCTCCACGTAGCGGAAGAAGCCGTGGTAGTTGTCGTGCTCGCAGCCCAGGTCAAAGGTGCAGGTGGCCAGCGTGTCGTAGTACAGGCCCACCCACTGCCCGTTGGACGAGCGGCTCAGGACGAAGGGCCAGTGCTTGTACAGCGGGTCGCCGTGCTCGGGGTCGTAGCCCAGCGAGTCCAGGCCCGCGGTGCGCAGTCGGCGGCCGTGCAGGTTCAGCGGGCCGGTCTTGTCACCCAGGCCGAAGAAGTGCTCACCCTGCTCGCGCGCCACGTAGTGGCGCACCAGGCCGCCACGGCCCTGGCGCAGGTAGGCGGAGGTCTCGCGGTCCTGCAGCACCGGGGTGCTGGCGCCGAAGGCGGTCCACTGCAGGCGGGGCTCGCCGGGCAGCAGGCGCACGCTCAGGTCGGCGGTGCCGAAGTGGTCTTCCTGCGCGGAGGTGGCGGGCAGGGTGAAGCCGGCCAGGTCGTCGCGGTCGCGGCCTTCCCAGGGCACGTCGGTGCCGGCTTGCGGGGCGGCCTGGGGCGCGATGGCCCAGGTGCGCGGCTCCTTCCAGCCAGACGCGGGACGCAGGCTCACGCGCGCCATGGTGGGGGACAGGAAGCGCACGCCCAGTTCGCTGCCGTCATCCAGGCGGGCGCGGGCCACGTGTGATTGCGCGTCGCTGTCAACGCGCCAGGCGGGGGCAGTCCAGGGCCTCATGCGACCTCCTTCACGCGCAGGCCGTCGGTATCGAAGCCGTGCACGCAGCCGGTCGCAGCCTGCAGCCACACGGTCTCGCCATAGGCGGCCGGCTGGCCGGCAGGCAGCAGCGCCTCCACGCGCGTGCCGTCGGACAGCTCGCCTTGCAGCAGCTGGCTGGCGCCCAGGTACTCGGCGCTGCGCACCGTCACGCCCAGGCCCTGGCCTTGGGCCGCGGGCTGCAGGTGCTCGGGGCGCACGCCCAGTTGCGTGGCGTGGCCGGCGTGGGCCAGGCCCAGCGCGCCGGCGAAGGGCGCGCACGGAATGAAGTTCATGCGGGGGCTGCCGATGAAGCCGGCGACGAAGGTGTTGCGGGGGCGCCCATACAGTTCCTGCGGCGTGCCGACCTGCTCGATGCGGCCATCGCGCAGCACGACGATGCGGTCGGCCAGGGTCATGGCCTCGACCTGGTCGTGCGTCACGTAGACCATGGTCGCGCCCAGGCGGCGGTGCAGCTCGCGCAGCTCGGCGCGCATGGACACGCGCAGCTCGGCGTCCAGGTTGGACAGCGGCTCGTCGAACAGGAAGATCTTGGGATCACGCACGATGGCGCGGCCGATGGCCACGCGCTGGCGCTGGCCGCCGGACAGCTGCGTGGGCTTGCGCTCCAGCAGCTGGTCCAGGCGCAGTTGCGCGGCGGCCTGCCGCACCAGGCGGTCGATCTCGGGCTTGGCGACGCCCGCGTTCTCCAGGCCGAAGGCCATGTTGGCGTACACCGTCATGTGCGGGTACAGCGCATAGGACTGGAACACCATGGCGCAACCGCGGTCGGCGGCGCCCACCTCGTTCACGCGCTGGCCGTCGATCAGGATGTCGCCGCGGGTGGAAGTCTCCAGGCCGGCGATCAGGCGCAGGAGCGTGGACTTGCCGCAGCCCGAAGGCCCGACGAAGACGATGAATTCGCCGTGCGCCACCTGCAGGTCGACGCTTTTGATGACGTTGGTACGCTGGAAGCTCTTGACGAGGGAGCGGAGTTCGAGGGAGGACACGATAGTCGGTGGGGCTGGGGAATTACTTGACGCCGGCAGAGGCGATGCCGGTGGTGATGTAGCGTTGCAGGAAGGCGAAGACCAGCGTCACCGGCAGCAGGGTGATCACGGTCATGGCCAGCAGGTAGTGCCACTGGGTGTTCAGCTCGCCCTGGAAGGAGTTGAGCGCCAGCTGCAGGGTGAACACCTCGGACTTGGACAGCACGATCAGCGGCAGCAGGAAGTCGTTCCAGCGCCACATCACCGAGAAGATCGCCAGCACCGCCAGCGCGGGCGCCGTCAGCGGCAGGATGATGCGCCAGTAGATGCGCCACTCGCTGGCGTGGTCCATGCGCGCCGCCTCGATCAGCTCGTCGGGGATGGTGAGCATGTACTGGCGCAGCAGGAACACGCCGGTGGGCGTGGCCACGGCGGGCAGGATCACGCCCCACAGCGAGTTGAGCATGCCCGTGGCGTTGATCACCAGGAACACCGGCACCAGGATGATGGTGGGCGGGATCATCAGCGTGGCGATGATCAGGAGGAACACCGTCTTCTGCCCGGTGAACCTGTACTTGGACAGCGCGAAGGCCGCCATGGAGTTGAACAGCAGCGTGAGGAGGGTGGCCACCACCGTGATGAACACGCTGTTCCACAGGTACTTGCCGAAGGTGAACTTGCCGAACAGGTCGGTGTAGTTCTCGAAGGCCCAGGTGACCTCCTGGACCGGCTTCCTCTCCCGGATGTTCACCTGCACGGTCTCGCCCGGCTGGGCCGGGTCGACCATGGTGGCCATGATGCCGATGCGGCTGACCTGGGCCAGGGTGCGCTCGCGGCCCTGCTCGTCGCGCACGGTGAACAGCGGCAGCGGCTTGTCGTGGCCAGCCACCTGGACCGTCTTCTGCGACAGCGGCATCAGGGTGGGCGGGAACTGGCTGATGGCCGACTCGGTCTTGAAGGACGACAGCACCAGCCACAGCACGGGCGCGAACATCACGAACAGGCCCACCACCAGGTAGGTGTAGCTCAGGACGTCGGTCCAGTGCAGGCTGTCACGGCCCTTGGTGCGGGTGAGGAAACGCCAGACGGTGGACATCAGCGCTCCTTGCGGCCAGCCTCGCTGGCCCGCGTGAGTTTGAGTTGCATGAGGGTCAGGATGATCAGCAGCACCGCCAGCGACAGGGACGCGGCAGCGGCCAGGCCGTACAGGTGGATCTGCTCGGCGAAACCGGTCTGGTAGATGAACTGCACGATGAAGGTGGTGGCCGAGCCGGGGCCGCCGCCGGTCAGGACGAACACCTCGTCGAAGATCTGCACCGCGCGGATCAGGGCCAGCACCAGCACCACGATCAGGTTGGGCATCAGCAGTGGCAGCGTGATGCGGCGCAGCGTGCGCCAGGGCGAGGCGCGGTCCATCTCGGCGGCCTCGTACAGGTCACGCGGGATGGCCTGCAGGCCCGCCAGCAGGATCAGGGTGTAGAAGCCCATGTGGGCCCAGATGGACACGAAGACGGCCCAGAAGAAGGCCCAGCCGCCATCGGTGAGCCACTCGACGGGCTGCGCGCCCGCGGCCACCAGGCCGGCGTTGAACACGCCCTGGCTTTGCAGCAGCCACTTCCAGATCAGGGCCACCACCACGGGCGACAGCAGCACGGGATAGAAAAACACGCCGCGCCAGAAGCCGCGGCCGATGATCTTGCGATTGAGGACCAGGGCGGTGAGCAGGGACAGCACCACCATCAGCACGACCTGGATCGCGCTGAACTTGAGCGTATTGAGGATCGCGCGCCAGAAGACGTCCTTGCGGCAGGTCGTCAGGTCGAAATAGTCGCGGCACTCGTACAGGATCTGGAAGTTCTCCAGCCCGGTGTACGGCCGGTTGCCCGGCATCAGCTGCACGCCGCCGGTCACGGCGTAGACCAGGTTGATCAGGATCGGCAGGAAGGTGAACAGGCCGAAGACCAGCAGGTTGGGGGCGACGAACAGCCACCCCAGGCGCGACAGGCCCAGGCGTCGCTGCCCGAAGCGGAACAGCGGTTCGAAGAGGTTGAAGAACCAGGCGAGGTAGCGCACGGGGAAGGACTCTCGTAGGGAGGGGCAGGGCGCCGGCGCGCCCGGGGGAGCGCCGGCGCCTGCAGGGGGAGGCAGGCGTTACTTCTGCGCCTGGCGGACGGCGTCCTGCATGTCGGCGTTGATCTTGGTGATCGCCTCATCCACGCTCATCTCGCCGACGATGGCCTGCGTCACGCGGGCGACCGTGGGCAGCATGATGGCGCGGTTGAACTTGTAGCCCTGGAACTGGTAGGCCGCGGGCGCCAGGTTGGCCACGCCGGAGCTGAAGACGCCCAGGGCGTTCTTGGCAGCGGGCTGGGCGTTGGTGTAGTTCACGCCCTTCTTGGCCAGGCCGGCATGGGCCGGGATGTTGTTGGTCTTGGCGACGAACTCGGCATAGGCCTGCTCGGATGCCATGAACTCCAGGAAGGCCGCGGTTTCCTTGGGCGACTTGCTGGTCTTCAGGGCCACCCAGGCGGCGCCGCCGGGGATGCCGGAGCAAGCGGCCGGGCCGCAGGGGTTGGGGACGGCGGCCCAGTCGAACTTGTTGCCGATGTCCTTCTGCAGGCGGTTGATCTGCCAGGAACCGGACAGCACCATCACCACGTTGCCGTTGATGAACTCACCGATGGAGTCGGCGTAGGTGGAGCCGCCGGAACCGGCCCACACTTCGCGCAGCATGGTGCCGTCCTTGTGCCAGGACACGAACTTGTTGACGGTGTTGCGGTAGCCGTTGTCCAGGACCAGGTCGCCCTTGGCGTCAAAGATGGCGGCGCCGTTGCTGATGGCGGGGCCGGCGAAGCGGTGGCCGGAGCGGTCCCAGGCCATGGCGGCCTTGGTCTGGGTGGCGCGGGCCACCTTGCGGGCGGCATCGGCCCACTCGTCCCAGGTGGCCTTGGGGCCGGGCATCGGCACCTTGGCCTGCTCGAACAGGGTCTTGTTGACGTACGGGCCGGTCATCGTCAGCTGGGACATGACGCCGTAGATGCCGCGGTCGTTCGGGGCAGGGCGCAGCCAGCCGGCGGTGGCGCCGAAGTTGTCGTCGATGGCCTTGCGGTTCTTCAGGTTGGCGGAGATGTCCAGGTAGTACTTGGACAGGCCGCCCAGGTCGGTCACGCGGGCGATGTCCGGGCCCTGGCCGGCGGCCAGCTGCACGGGCAGTTGCTCGAGGATCGTCTTGTAGGGAACCGTGTCGACGACGACCTTGGTGCCGGGGTTCTGCGACTCGAAGCGGCGGGCCAGCTCGTTGGTCACGTCGCACTCGGTGCCGTCCTGGTAGCACATGACACGGATTTCACCGGCCATGGCGGCGGCCGTGCCGGCCACCAGCGTCGCGGCCAGCGCCGCGCGGCAGATCATGTTGAACTTAAGCTTCATGTTGTCTCCTCGAGGGGGGTGGAAAACGGGCTGCGACTTCAGGCGCGGCCGCAGGCCCGACAGGGCTGCTGAGCATAAGCGCCGGAGGCTTGTCTGCGGATGAGCATTTCTACGGGCATGGTCTCCCCGGCCTCACCAGGCAAAGGCCGGGTCGTTGCGCAGGTCGATGGCCTGGCCGGACTGGATGGAGGCCTGGGCGGCCAGGCCGATCACCACGGCGGCCAGGCCATCACGCAGCGTGACTTCCACCGGACCGGCGCCGCGCACTGCCTGCAGAAAACGCTGGTGCTGGTACAGGGTGGAGCCGTTGTGGTCGCCGGCGGCCAGGGCTTCGGGGTCGACCGGCACGTCCAGCTCGCGCGGGCCCTTGGGGTCGCGCGGGCTGACCACCAGCTTGGGCACGGGCGGCTCGCCCAGGTGCGCGGGCCAGAAGCGGCCGGGGCCGGGCACGAGGCATTCCACGCGGGCGCGCGGGCCGACGATGCTGATCTCCTCCTGGTAGCGCGCGCCCTCGGCGAACATGCACAGGTCCAGCATGGCGCGCTGGCCGGAGGCGAAGTCCACGATCACGAAGGCGTTGTCCAGGATGTCGGGCGTGCCTTCCGGGTAGCGCTCGTCCTGGTGGTTGTGGGCGGCGGAGCCCGAGGCAAACACGCGCACCGGCTCGCTTTGCGTGAGCAAGCGCATCAGGTCGAAGAAGTGGCAGCACTTCTCCACCAGCGTGCCGCCGGTGTAGCGGTTGAACCGGTTCCAGTCGCCCACCTTCACCAGGAAGGGGAAGCGGTGCTCGCGGATGGAGACCATGGTCACCGGGCCGGTTTCCTGCTGGCCGTGCATCTCCTCGACCAGGCGGGCCACCGGGGGCATGTAGCGGTATTCCATCGCCACCCACAGCGGCGCGGGGTAGCTGTCGGCCAGCGCGGCCAGCGAGCGTACGTCCTCGATGGTGGTGCAGGCGGGCTTTTCCAGCAGCACGGGCAGGGGACGCAGCGCGGCGATCTCGCGCAGCTGCTCGGCGTGGCGGAAGTTGGGGCTGGTGACGACCAGGCAATCGACCTCGGGGTCCATCACCACGGCCTGCAGGCTGTCGCTGCGGCGCGCATGGGGCGCCAGCGCCAGGCTGCGCGCGGCCATCGTGTCGTCGGGTTCGTAGATGCGGGTCACCTGGGCGCCCTGCAGCAGGGCGATGTTGCGCAGGTGCTCCTGGCCCATCATGCCGCAGCCGATGAAGCCGTAGCGGGTGGGGGTGGTCATGACAGTGTCTCCTGGGTCAGCGCCTCGAACGTCCAGTCGATCGGCAGGCGGTAGCGGTCGCAAAGCCGCTTGAAATCATCGAGCCGGGGGTCGATCCCGGTTTCCTCGCGCAGCAGGCGCGCCACCTCGGGCGCGGCCTGCGCGGCGGCCTGCGCATCGAGGAACAGCAGGCGCCAGCGGCGCGCAAGCATATCCTCAACGGTGATGGCCCATTCGTAGCGGGCGGCGAAGCGCACCATCGCCTCGGTCAGGCCCGTGGCCACCAGGCGGCCTGCGCCGGGCAGCGCCTGGAGCAGGGGGGCTTCACTGCCCCACAGGTGCGCGCCCGGGGGGGCCTGCAGGCTGGGCATCGGGGTGCCTGCCGGCGGGGCGCCGACCAGGCGGGCCAGGCGCGTGTCCGCCGGGCCCCGGGGCGGCGGGGGCAGGTCGCCGGCGGTGCGGGCGCGCGCCAGTACGTCAGCCGCCATGCTGCGGTAGGTGGTCCACTTGCCGCCGGTGACGGTGTACAGGCCATCGGCATCACGCAGCACGGTGTGCTCGCGCGACATGCCGCTGGTGCCGCTGCCCGTGTCACGGGGCGGGCTGACCAGGGGCCGCAGGCCGGCCCACACGCTGCGTACGTCCTGCGGCTGCAGCTTCACGCCCAGGGCGCGGTGGGCCTCGCGCAGGAGGAAGGCTACCTCGTCGCGCAGGGGCTGGGGCTCGGCCTGCACCTCGTCCCGCGGTGTGTCGGTGGTGCCGATCACGGTGGCGCCGAGCCAGGGCAGGGCGAACAGCACGCGGCCGTCCTCCGTGCGTGGCACCAGCACGGCCTCGTCCAGCGGCAGGCGCTCGCGGGGCACCACCAGGTGGATGCCCTGGCTGGGGCGCACCAGCGGGGCGCAGTCGCCGCCCAGGCGCGCCAGCGCGGCCTGGCGCACGTCATCGACCCACACGCCGGTGGCATTGACCACCACGCGGGCCTGCAGCGTGGCCTGCGAGCCATCGAGCTCGTCGACCAGCCGGGCCTGCCAGCCTTCGGCCGACGGCTCCAGGCCGACGACCCGGGTGTGGTTGCGAAGCTGCGCGCCGGCCTGCGCGGCGCTTCGCGCCAGGGCCAGGGCCAGCCGCGCGTCCTCGAACTGGCCGTCCCAGTAACGCAGGGACCCGCCCACGCGCTCGGTGCGGCCGATGCGGTGGCGGCCGGCCAGCCAGTCATAGGCGCGCAGGCCCACGGCCAGGCGGGCGCGGTCCAGCGCGCCGCGGGTGCGGACCTGGAAGGACAGGGGCTGGGCCAGGTGCGGCGCCAGGCCCATCACGGTGGTGCGCTCGCGCAGCGCCTCGCGCACCAGGCCCAGGCGCCCCTGGGCGAGGTAGCGCACGCCGCCATGCAGCAGCTTGGTGGAGCGCGACGAGGTGCCGCTGGCGAAATCGCGGGCTTCGACCAGCGCCACGCGGCGGCCCTCGAGCGCGGCCTGCAGCGCGATGCCCAGGCCGGTCGCGCCGCCGCCGACGACCAGCAGGTCGACCGGCGCGGTCGCAGCCCAGTCGGACAGCGGCAGGCGGTGGGTGGAAGCGGGCAAGGAAGTCTCTTGAACGAACGGCCTGGAAACGGTTTCAATCTTCGTTTGATGATTGAATGTGCGCGATTGTGTTCGTTTTGAATAAACGAACCTATAAGGGTAATCTCGGGGTTCGTTCTTTTGGAACTTCACTACCCTCCGCCGCCATGTCTTCCGCCCTGAATCCTCGCCAGCTCGCCATGCTCGAGGCCGTGCGCGAGGCCGGCAGCCTGCGCACCGAGGAACTGGCCGAACGCTTCGACACCACCTTGCAGACGGTGCGCCGGGACATCCAGCGCCTGGCCGATGCCGGCGTGCTCCAGCGCTTTCACGGTGGCGTGCGGGCGGGGGATTCCTCCAGCCGCAACACGGCCTACACCGAGCGCCAGCGCGCGCAGGCGCAGGCCAAGCGGCGCATCGCCCGCACCGTGGCGGCGTCCATCCCGCCCGGCGCCAGCCTGTTCATGAACGTGGGTACCACCGTCGAGGCGGTGGCCGCCGAGCTGCTGCACCACGAGGGCCTGCGCGTGGTGACCAACAACCTGCACGTGGCGCAGACCCTGGCGGCCAACCCGAACTGCGAGGTGGTGGTGGCCGGCGGCGCCGTCCGCCACGAGGACCTGGCGGTGGTGGGCGAGGCCGCCCTGGGCTTCATCCGCCAGTTCAAGGTGGACATCGGCCTGATCGGCATCAGCGGCCTGGACGCCGACGGCACGCTGCGCGACTTCGACATGCGCGAGGTCATGGTGGCCCGCGCCATCGTGGCGCAGTCCCGCCAGGTGTGGCTGGTGGCCGACCACAGCAAGTTCGGCCGCCCCGCGATGATCGAGATGGCGCCGCTGCGCGCCGTCCACGCCCTGTTCACCGACCAGCCGCCCCCGGCTGCCTACGACCGCCTGCTGCGCGACTTCGACGTCCGCTGCGTGGTCGCCCCCGACCACTGACCGCCTTGCGCCCATGACCTACTTGCTCGCCCTCGACCAGGGCACCTCCAGCTCGCGCGCACTCGTGCTGCGCGCCGACGGCCACGTCCACAGCGCGGCGCAGCAGGAATTCACCCAGCACTACCCCCAGCCCGGCTGGGTCGAGCACGACCCGATGGAGATTTGGCGCAGCCAGCTGGACACGGCACGCCGCGCGCTGGCCGAGGGCGGCCTCACGCCCGCCGACGTGCGCGTGGTGGGCATCACCAACCAGCGCGAAACCACGCTGCTGTGGCACCGTCGCACCGGCCAGCCGCTGCACCACGCCATCGTCTGGCAGGACCGCCGTACCGAGGGCCTGTGCCGCCAGCTGCGAGAGGCCGGGCACGAGGCGCGGGTACAGGCGCTGACCGGGCTGCGCCTGGATCCCTATTTCTCCGCCACCAAGCTGCGCTGGCTGCTCGACGAAGTGCCCGGCGCGCGCGCCCTGGCCGAGGCCGGCGAGCTGGCCTTCGGCACGGTGGACACCTGGCTGGTGTGGCAGCTCACGGGCGGCCGCCGCCATGTGACCGACGTGTCCAATGCCAGCCGCACCCTGCTGCTGAACATCCACACCGGCCAGTGGGACGACGAGCTGCTGGCGCTGTTCGGCGTGCCGCGCACGCTGCTGCCCGAGGTGCTGCCTTCGGTGGCGGACTTCGGCGAGGTGCAGGCCGGCCTGCTGGGGGAGGGCGCAGGCGCCGTGCCGATCGGCGGCATCGCCGGCGACCAGCAGTCGGCCCTGTTCGGCCAGGGCTGCCTGCAGCGCGGCGAGGTGAAGAACACCTACGGCACGGGCTGCTTCATGCTGATGCACACCGGCTCGCAGGCCCTGGCCAGTGCCAACGGCCTGATCACCACCCGCGCCGCGCAACCCATGGCGGGGGAGCCCGGCTTCGCGCTGGAAGGCAGCGTGTTCATGGGCGGCGCCATCGTGCAGTGGCTGCGCGATGGCCTGAAGGTGATCCGCTCCAGCAGCGATGTCCAGGCCCTGGCCGCCAGCGTCGCGGACAGCGACGGCGTGGTGCTGGTGCCCGCCTTCGCCGGGCTGGGCGCGCCCTACTGGCTGCCCGATGCGCGCGGCAGCATCCAGGGGCTCACGCGCGGCAGCACTGTGGCCCACATCGCCCGTGCGGCACTGGAGAGCATTGCCATCCAGAGTACGGTGTTGTTGCAGGCGATGCAAAAAGATGCGGCGGGCATCCAAGGCCTGCGCGTGGAGTCCCTGCGCGTGGACGGCGGCGCCTGCGTGAATGACCTGCTGATGCAGATGCAGGCGGACCTCATGGGCATCCCCGTGGTGCGGCCACGGACCACCGAGACCACGGCGCTGGGCGCGGCCTTGCTGGCGGGGCTGAGCCAGGGGGTGTTCAAGAGCCCTGACGAACTGAAGTCGCGCATTGCCGTCGAGCGCGTGTTCGAGCCGCAATGGTCACGTGACCAGGCGCAGGCGCGGCTGGCGGCGTGGGAGCGGGCGGTCGAGCGCTCGCACTGAGGGGCCTCTCGACCAGGCGGGCGGGACGCCGCCAGGCTCAGGGCGCCGCGTCGGTGACCAGGTTCGCCTGCACGGGGCGGATGCGTTCCTCGATGTAGTAGCCGCCGTACTCGGTGTACCGCAGGAAGGGCCGGGCGCAGGCGGCGCACTGCCACACGTCGCAGCGGTTGTAGGGAAACCAGCCGGGCGCGATCGGCGCGTCGGGCGACCACGAATGCGTGCCGGCGGGGTGGTGTTCCGCCAGCGTCGGGTCCTCGTCCTGCGGGTCGCGCAGCGTGGCCACGCGCTGGAGCCTGGCCGCGTCGAAGGTGCTGGGCAGGGCCTCCCAGCCGGGCTTGGCCAGGACGGCGCAGGCCGCGCACGGCGCGGCGGCGTCAGCCCCGGCGGCCAGTTCGCGCAGGGCGGCGGCATCCAGCCGGGGCAGGCTCACCACTGGCCCGTCTCCATCCGGATCGCCACCTCGCAGTCGTCGAAGATCTCCAGCTTGGCGATCTTCACGCGCACGCCGATCACGCCGGGCAGGTCCATCAGGCGCGCGGCGAGCTTGCCGATCAGGCTTTCCAGCAGGTTCACGTGTTCGGCCGTGCACTCGTCGATGATGATGGTGCGCACCTTGCGGTAGTCCAGCACGTGCAGGATGTCGTCGTCGTGGGGCAGCAGGGGCTGCGTGCCGAGGTTCAGCTCGGCGTCCACGCTGATCGGCTGCGGCGCCTGCTTTTCCTGTTCCAGGATGCCCAGGTTGGCATCGAAGCGAAGGCCCGTGAGGGTGAGGATCTGGGTCCCGGCCTTGGTCATTTACATCAGCGAAAAATCGCGGTCGAACTTCATCAGGTGCTGGCCGCCGTCGACCAGCAGCGTGGTGCCGGTGATCGAGGCATTGGCCAGCGCGAATTGCACGGTGGCCACCACGTCCTTCGGGGTGGACGACCGGCCCAGCGGGGACAGGCGGTGCAGCGCCTGGAACTTCTCGTCGGACAGCATGTGGCTGGTCATCGTCAGCCCCGGCGCCACGCCCACCACCCGCAGCTGCGGCGCCAGCGCGAGGGCCAGCATGGTGGTGGCGGCCTCCAGGGCGGCCTTGGACAGGGTGTAGCTGAAGAAGTCGGGGTTCTGGTTCCACAGCTTCTGGTCCAGCAGGTTCACCACGCAGCCTGGGTGAACCGCATCGCCGCGGCCGGCGCGGTGGTCATGCAGCGCCTGCGCCAGCAGCACCGGCGCGCCGGTGTTGGCGGCCAGGTGCTTGTGGAGGCTGGCATAGCTGAAGCTGGCCGACGTGTCGTGCTCGAACAGCGAGGCGCTGTTCACCACGGCATCCAGGCCGCCGAAATGCGCCACCACCTGCGGCACGAGTCCGCGGGTGGCGGCTTCGTCGGACAGGTCGGCCTGGAAGGCGGCGTGGCGCGCGTCCACGTGACCGGCCCGCAGGCTGTTGCCTTCGCAGTCGGCCACGGTGCGGGCGGCCTCCCCGGGCGAGCTGCGGTAATGCACGGCCACCTGCCAGCCGGCCGAGGCCAGGGCCAGGGCCATTTCGCGGCCCAGCCGGCGGGCGGCGCCGGTGATCAGGACGGTGGGCAGGGTGGGGGTGGTCATTGCAACGACAATCGGGGGGTGACTTCTTCTTCCGAGACGACCAGTGTAACGACGGCCCTGCAGGCGTTGCTGCGTGGGGCCATCACCCGGGCCGGCGGCTGGCTGCCGTTCGACCGCTTCATGGCGCAGGCGCTGTACGCGCCCGGGCTGGGCTATTACGCCAACGATTCGCGCAAGTTCGGCGCCATGCCGTCCTCGGGCAGCGACTTCGTCACCGCGCCCGAGATGACGCCCCTGTTCGGCCAGTCCCTGGCCGTGGCCGTGGCCGACGCGATGGACGCCACGGGCGTGGACGAGGTGTGGGAGTTCGGCGCCGGCACCGGCGCGCTGGCCTCGCAGCTGCTGGGGGCGCTGGGCGACCGGGTCAGGCGCTACACCATCGTCGACCTGTCCGGCACGCTGCGCGCGCGCCAGCAGGCCGCGCTGGCGCCGTTCGCGGGCCGTGTGCAATGGGCCAACGAGCTGCCCGAGGCCTTCAAGGGCGTGGTGGTGGGCAACGAGGTGCTCGATGCCATGCCCGTGAAGCTGCTGGCCCGCACGGGCGATGCGTGGCACGAGCGCGGCGTGACCTGGGCGGGCGAGCGCTTCGCCTGGGAAGACCGCCCCACGGACCTGCGCCCGCCGATGGCCATCGACGGCCCGCACGACTACCTCACCGAGATCCACCCCCAGGCCGAGGCCTTCATCCGCACCCTGGCCGACCGGCTGGAGGCGGGCGCGGCCTTCTTCCTGGATTACGGCTTCCCCGAGGCCGAGTACTTCCACCCCCAGCGCCACATGGGCACGCTGATGTGCCACAAGGGCCATATGGCGGACACCGACCCGCTGGCCGAGGTGGGCCTCAAGGACATCACCGCGCACGTGAACTTCACCGGCGTGGCGCTGGCCGGCCAGGAGGCGGGGCTGCCCGTCCTGGGCTACACCAGCCAGGCCCGGTTCCTGATCAACTGCGGCCTGGTCGACCGCCTGGCCGATGCGGACCTGCCCCAGCGCAGCGCCGCCCAGCGCCTGATCGCCGAGCACGAGATGGGCGAGCTGTTCAAGGTGATCGCCTTCCACAAGGGCCCGTTCTGGGACGCGGTGGGCTTTCGCAGCGGCGACCGCACGGGGATGCTCTGAGCATGATCCGCTGGATCATCGTCATCTTCCTGGCCTTGCTGTTGATCAACGGCCTGTCCCCCTGGCTGCAGCGCCTGGGCTTCGGCAAGCTGCCGGGGGACTTCCGGTTCAAGCTGTTCGGGCGGGAGTGGTTCATCCCGCTGACCACCACCATCCTCCTGAGCCTGCTGGCGGGACTGATCTCACGCCTGTTGTGAATCTCAAACATCCATGGAATCCCTCCTCGTTTCGACCGGTGTCGTCGCCCTCGCTGAAATCGGCGACAAGACCCAGCTGCTGGCGTTCATCCTCGCCGCGCGCTTCAAGAAGCCCCTGCCCATCATCCTCGGCATCCTCGCCGCCACTGTCGTCAACCACGGGCTGGCGGGCGCGCTGGGCGCCTGGATCACCGCCACCATCAGCCCCGAGGTGCTGCGCTGGGTGCTGGGCGCGTCCTTCATCGGCATGGCCATCTGGACGATGATCCCGGATGAAATCGAGGAGGAGGAAACCAGGGTCGCCCAGCGCCTGGGCGTCTTCGGCGCGACGCTGGTGACCTTCTTCCTGGCCGAGATGGGCGACAAGACCCAGATCGCCACCGTCGCCATGGCGGCCCACTATGCGGCGCCCCTGCTGGTCGTGATCGGCACGACCCTGGGCATGCTGATTGCCGACGTGCCGGCGGTCTTCGTGGGCGACAAGCTGGCCAACAAGATCCCGATGAAGCTGGTCCACTCGATCGCCGCGGCAGTGTTTGCCGTCCTGGGCGTGGCCACCTTGCTGGGGGCGGGCGCGCGGTTCGGTCTTTGACCTGCCTCAACGGCGCGGGAAGGCGCGGCCGGAATAATCGACCGGTGCGGGCCTGCCCCGGGGCCCGCGTTGCGCTCAAGGAGCCGCCATGCCTGCCATGATGAAAGCCGCCGTCTTCGTCGAGAAGAACCGCATCGAGGTCGTCGACAAGCCGATCCCCGACGTGGGACCCAACGACGCGCTGGTGCGCATCACCACCACCACGATCTGCGGCACCGACGTCCACATCCTCAAGGGCGAATACCCCGTGGCCCGGGGGCTGACCGTCGGCCATGAGCCGGTGGGCGTGATCGAGAAGCTGGGCAGCGCCGTGCAGGGCTACACCGAGGGCCAGCGCGTGATCGCCGGGGCCATCTGCCCCAACTTCAACTCCTATGCCGCCCAGGACGGCGCCCCCTCGCAGGACGGCAGCTACCTGGTCCCCCAGGGCCTGTGCGGCTGCCACGGCTTCAAGGCCACCGCCGGCTGGCGCTTCGGCAACCTGATCGACGGCACCCAGGCCGAGTACGTGCTGGTGCCCGACGCGCAGGCCAACCTGGCCCCCATCCCCGACGGCCTGACCGATGAACAGGTGCTGATGTGCCCCGACATCATGTCCACCGGCTTCAAGGGCGCGGAGAACGCCGGCATCCGCATCGGCGACACCGTGGTCGTCTTCGCCCAAGGCCCCATCGGCCTGTGCGCCACGGCCGGCGCGCGCCTGTTGGGGGCGTCCACCATCATCGCGGTGGACGGCAACGACCATCGGCTGGACATCGCCAGGAAGCTGGGCGCGGACGTGACGCTGAACTTCAAGGACTGCGACGTCGTCGACGAGGTCATGAAGCTCACGGGCGGGCGCGGCGCGGACTCGTCGATCGAGGCGCTGGGCCTGCAGTCCACCTTCGAGTCGGCGCTGCGGGTGCTCAAGCCGGGCGGCACCCTGTCCAGCCTGGGCGTGTATTCCAGTGACCTGACCATCCCCCTGGGGGCCTTCGCCGCCGGCCTGGGCGACCACCGCATCGTCACCGCCCTGTGCCCGGGCGGCAAGGAGCGCATGCGCCGGCTGATGAACGTGCTGGCCAGCGGCCGCGTGGACCTGGGCCTGATGGTCACGCACCACTACCGGCTGGAGGACATCGTGGCCGCCTACGACCTGTTCTCGAACCAGCGTGACGGCGTGTTGAAGGTGGCCATCAAGCCCTGAGGCCCGGGCGCGAAGCGCCGGTCGGTGGCGTGCCGGGCGTGCAGCGGCTCAAGCGAGCCCTGCCGCTTCCACGGCCTCGATGCGGGCCGCGTGGATCCATTCCCCGATGCGCTTGCCATCGGCGCCCGCGGCACGGGCGCGCGCGGCCACGTCCGCCGTGTCCACCGCCAATGCCGCCTGCAAGGCCGCCCGCAGGCGTGGGCGCTGCGGGTAGGCCTCGTCCTCCTTGCCCCCCCGCCCGCGCGCATCGCACTCGCAGGCCAGCAGGATCTCCTCGAACCGCCCCGGCTTGCGCACCGCATCGCAGCGCTCCAGCAGCCGTACCAGGGCCGCCGCGCCGAACTCGCCGCTGCGGTGGATGTTGCCGTGCTCGCGCGCCACCACGTCGCCCAGCTCGCGGCAATCCGTGGGCACGCGCAGGCGCTCGGCCAGTCCCTTGAGCAGGCGCGCGCTGCGCTCCTCGTGGCCGATGTGCCGGGGCAGCACCTCGGCCGGCGTCGTGCCCTTGCCCAGGTCGTGCGCCAGGCAGGCGAAGCGCACCGCCAGCGGCGCCTGCAGCCGCGCGCTCATGTCCAGCACCATCATCAGGTGCACGCCGGTGTCCACCTCGGGGTGGTACTCCGGCCGCTGAGGCACGCCCCACAGCCGCTCCACCTCCGGCAGCAGCCGCGCCAGCGCGCCGCAGGCGCGCAGCACCTCGAACATGCGCGAGGGCGTGCCTTCCATCAGCCCGCGCGACAGCTCCTGCCACACCCGCTCGGGCACCAGCGCGTCGACCTCGCCGTCCGCCACCATGTCCTGCATCAGCGCCATCGTCTCGGGGGCGACCGAAAAATCCGCAAACCGCGCCGCGAAGCGCGCCAGCCGCAGGATGCGCACCGGGTCCTCGCGGAAGGCGCCGGTCACATGCCGCAGCACGCGGGCCGCCAGGTCCTGCTGGCCATGGAACGGGTCGATCAGCCGGCCGTCCCCGCCCCGCGCGATGGCGTTGATGGTCAGGTCACGCCGCGCCAGGTCCTCCTCCAGCGTCACGCCGGGGTCCGCGTGGACAGTGAAGCCGCGGTAGCCCGGCGCCGTTTTGCGCTCGGTGCGGGCCAGGGCGTACTCCTCCCTCGTGCCGGGATGCAGGAACACGGGGAAATCCTTGCCCACCGGCAGGTAGCCGGCGTCCACCAGCTGCTGCGGCGTGCCGCCCACCACCACCCAGTCACGGTCGTTCACGGGCAGGCCCAGCAGGGCGTCCCGCACGGCGCCGCCGACTTCGTACACCTGCATCAGGGCGCCTTCCGGTACGGCTCCTCGAAGTCGAGGAAGTCGCGCTCGGCCAGCGCGTCCTCGATCCAGGCCTTCACCCCGGGCAGCGCGCACACGCGGTCGATGTAGGCCGAGACCTGGCCCGGCACCGGCAGGTCATAGGCGCGGATGCGCATGCACACCGGCGCGTAGTAGGCGTCCGCGATGGAGAACTCGCCGAACAGCAGGTTCGGCGCATGGGCGTGGCGCGACAGGCGCTCGGTCCACATCTCCACGATGCGCGCCACATCCTGGCGCACGCCGTCCTGCGCCTGCCAGATGCGCTTTCCCACCTCGGGCAACGAGGCCTCGATGTTCATGGGGCAGTGGCTGCGCAGCGCGGTGAAGCCCGAATGCATCTCCGCGCACAGGCTGCGGGCGCGGGCGCGCTCCTTCGGGTCCTGGGGCCACAGGTGCTTGTCCGGGAATCGCTCGGCCAGGTACTCGGCGATGGCCAGCGTGTCCCACACCGCAAAACCGTCGTCCACCAGCACCGGCACCTTGCCCACGGGGCTGATGGCGCCCATGCGCGCCTTGAACTGCGAGCCCGGGTCGAAGGAGTCGAAGCGCACCTTCACCTCCTCGAAGGGAATGCCGGCCTGGCGCATCAGCACCCAGGGACGCATGGACCAGGACGAGTAGTTCTTGTTGCCGATGTACAGCGTGAGCATGGAAGACTCCGGAAAACGGGGAACAGGCCCGATGGTAGGGCCTGCCGGGCTCAGGCTGCCAGGTGCTGCGTGAACCAGTCCGTGGCCAGCCGGCACACCTGCCCCAGCGCCCCCGGCTCCTCGAACAGGTGGGTGGCCCCGGGCACGACCTGCAGCGCTCGCTCGCAGCGCAGGTGGCGCATGGCCATCTCGTTGAGCCGGATCACGTCTGCATCCTCGCCGCCCACCAGCAGCAGGGTGGGGCACAGGATGGAGGCCAGCATCACCGGCCCGGCCAGGTCCGGCCGCCCGCCGCGCGAGACCACGGCGCGCACCCGCGGCCCCAGGCGCGAGGCGGCGATCAGGGCCGCCGCGCTGCCCGTGCTGGCGCCGAAATACCCCAGCGGCAGGCCGCCCAGCTCAGGCTGCTGGCCCACCCAGGCGGTGGCGCATTCCAGGCGGGCGGTGAGCAGGGCGATGTCGAAGCGGTACTCCCGCGTGCAACTGTCCACGCGCTCCTCGTCGGCGGTGAGCAGGTCGAACAGCAAGGTGGCCAGGCCGGCCTGTTGCAGGGCCTGGGCCACCTGGCGGTTGCGCGAGCTGTGGCGGCCGCTGCCGCTGCCGTGGACGAACAGCACCAGCCCGGCGGGCGAGGGCGGCAGGGCCAGGTCGCCCGCCAGGCTGGCGGGGCCGCAGGGGATGCGGATTTCGCGGGGCCCGGGCGGGAGCGCGGCGGGCCGGGCCGTGGATGCGTCCGGGGTGAAGGGCAGATCAGGGTCAGCCATGGCGATACCTCCTGCCCCACCCTAGGCCGGCCCCACGGACGGCCTTGTCAGCCGGCGCCCGGCCCCTCCTGTGGGGCGGGCGGACGATCCGGCGTCAGGGCAGGTCCCGGTTCGGCTCGGGCTGGGTGGTGTCGCGCGGGCCCACCGTGCCCAGGCGCGCGCGCAGGGACTGGGGCTGGCCGGTGAGGATGGCCGCATAGGCCGTGGTGTTGGCCAGCACCTTCTTCACGTAGTCCCGCGTCTCGCTGAAGGGCACGTTCTCGGCCCAGGCCGCGCCTTCCAGCAAGGGCCCGTTGCGCCAGTTGCGCGGGCGGCTGGGGCCGGCGTTGTAGGCGGCGGCCGCCAGCGGCATGGAGCTGCCGAAATCGTCCAGCACCATCTTCAGGTAGCCGGTGCCGATGGCGATGTTGGTGTCCCGGTCCGTCAGCTGGTCGACCGTGAAGCCGTTCATGCCCAGGCGGCGCGCTGTCCAGCGGGCGGTGGCCGGCATCACCTGCATCAGGCCCGAGGCGCCCACGTGCGACTGCGCCGTGGTCACGAAGCGGCTTTCCTGCCGGATCAGGCCGTAGACATAGGCCGGGTCCAGGCTGATCTCGCGGCTGCGGCGCACCACGGCGTCGCGGAACGGCATGGGAAAGCGCTGCTCCAGGTCGAACTCGGCCTTCGTACGCTCGCTGGTGTTGATGCAGCGGTCCCACACTTCACGCTCGCAGGCCAGCTGGGCGGCCGCCAGCAGCTCGCGGTCGGCCATGCCGCCGGGGCGGGCCAGGTTGGTGGTGTAGTTCCACTCGCGCACGCCCTCGCTGCGCAGGCCCAGGGCGATGGAGTGCAGCGCGCGCTGCAGGCCCGGGTTCTGGCGCGCGGCTTCGCGCTCCTCGGCGGTGAGGGGCGCGGGCCGGGGCGGCAGGGTGACCTTCTGGCCCAGTTCCTCGAGCGCCAGCTGCTCGTAGAAGCCGCGCGGCGAGGCGATGCTGGCCATCAGGCGCCGGCCCTCGGCGCGTTCGGCCTCGCCGCCGGTGGCCAGCAGGGCGCGGGCGCGCCAGTAGACCCAGGTGGCGTCCGCCTGGGCCGAGGGCGCCATGGCCTCGATGGCGGCCTGCAGGGCCTTCCAGTCGGGCGAGGAGCCGGCGCGCAGCGCGGCGCGGGCCTTCCAGGCCAGCATGTCATCGGTGAGGTCGGCGTCGCGCGTCACGCGGGCGAAGTGGGCCAGGGCGTCGGGCTGCAGCTTCTGGGCCGCCTGCCGGCCGATGGCGCCCCAGACCCAGTTGCGCTCCTCGGCGGTGAGCATGGGGCCCCACTTGTTCTCCAGGCGCTTGGCCGCATCGTCCAGGTCGGTCGCGGCCAGCCGCACCAGGGCCAGCACGATGACCTCCTTGCGCGCGCGGGACAGGGCCACCACCTTGCTGGAAAGGAACTTCTGCGGGTTGGCGATGGCCTCCATCGCCAGCGCGTCGGCGGCCGGCGCCACGATCTCCACGGCCTGCGCGGCGGCCCGCGGCCGGTTGTATTCGGCCGCCAGGCGGGCCCGGCGCCATACGTCCTGCGTCGTCAGCCGGGTGGCCCGGGGGGATTCGTTGACCAGGGCGCGGGCCGCGGTGCTGCAGGCGTCCTCGGCCTCGCGCTGGGCGAACCACAGGCGGCGCACCTCCTCCAGCAGCGCGGGCGTCGTGCCTTCGCGCAGCTGCTGCACCAGCAGGGCGTAGCAGCGCACCTGGGTGTCGTCGTTCATGCGGAACTTGGGGTGCTGGTCCGCGAAGTTCGTCCAGTCGCGCCGCTGGCCCAGCAGGAGCAGCCAGTCATTGCGCAGGCGGTCTTCCTGGTAGGTGCCGGCGTAGCGCTGGAAGAAGTCCTGCACCTCCTGGCCGGAGGCGGTGTCCAGCCGTGCGCGCAACTCCCAGTAGGCGCCCCAGGGCTCCAGCGGGTGGCCGCGCAGCTGGGGCAGCAGCTGCGCCAGCCGGGCCTTGTTGCCCTGGCGGAAGGCCTGGCCCATTTCCACGGCGACCTCGTCACCGCGCGTGTCGGGCCGGACCTGGGCCGACGCCATGCCGGTCAGGCCGGCCGCGATCAGTGTCAGAATCAATCGGAACTTCATCGGGGAATTATGGACAAGTCCGAAGAGAAAAAGGCACTGCGTCAACGCCTGCTCGAAGAACGGCTCCACCTGCCGGACCGGCTCGCCCGCGCCGACCTGCTCCAGCGGGTCATGCGCATCTGGCTGGTCGGCCGGCCCGATACCGTGATCGGCGCCTACTGGCCGATCAAGGGCGAGTTCGACCCCCTGCCGGCCCTGCACCGCTGGAAGGAGGACGGCGAGCTGCTCGACGAGCCCCAGCGCCGGCGCATCGGCCTGCCGGTGGTGGACAAGGTCCACAAGACCCTCACCTTCCACGCCTGGTTCCCCGGCTGCCCGATGGAGGAGGATGCCTACGGCATTCCCAAGCCCAAGGACACCGAAGTCATCGTCCCCACCCTCCTGTTCGTGCCCTGCGTGGGCTACGGCCCCGGCGGCTACCGCCTGGGCTATGGCGGCGGCTTCTACGACCGCACCCTGGCCAGCCTGCAGCCCAAGCCCTTCACCGTGGGCCTGGGCTTCACCAACGGCTTTGTCGCCGACCTGGAGCCCGAGCCGCACGACGTGCCGCTGGACGCCATCCTCAATGACAACGGGGTGGTCTGGCCGGTGGGCTGAGGCCCGCCGCGCGCCGGCCACGCAGGCGCCTGCCTACGCCCGGCAGCGCCGGGTGATGACGGCGCAGGCGGGCCGGGCTGCCTAAGCTGGCAGCTTCCCTTCCTTCGAGGACACCCCCCATGGCCGCGAGCAAGTCGGTGCCGCGCCTGCTGCAGCAGCAACCCCACCGCGAGGGTGATGACGAGGCCTGGCGCGAGCAGCAGGAAGCGGGCACCCGGGATTTCCAGTCGAAGCCGCCGGGCGGGGGCTGGCCGCCCTCGGGATCGGGCCGCGCCTGGCCAGGGCAGGCCGCCACCAAGGGCGACCGGCGCAACCAGGTCGAGGCGCCCAAGCCAAGCCGCGAGCGCGAGGTCGGCGACCTCGAGCAGTCCGAGCGCGAAATCCACGGCCGCGCCCGCACGCCGCCACGGCCGGGGCGCTGAGTCGCCTGCGGTCAGGGCTGCGCGGAGGCGGCCAGTTCACCCAGGTCACGCTGCCATGCGCGCAAGCGCCGCACCAACTGCTCGCGCTGCGCCGGCGTGGCGGCGTTGTGCACGGCCGCGACCAAGGTGCATTGCTGCTGCAGCATCGCCTCCTGCTGGCGGCGCCAGGCCGGGTCGGCGGAGGCCGTCGCCTGGGCCAGCAGGGTCCGCACCTGCCGCCGGGCCTCGGCCGGCGGGACCCCCGGCGCCTGCAATTGCCGCAGCACCTGCAGGCCCTGCGCCTGCCGGCGCTGGCGTTCGGCCAGCACGCGGGCGGCGTCGAAGGGGCTTTGCTCCACCTGCTGGCGCAGCACGGCGGCCTGGGCCGGCTCCAGCTTGGGGTAGGCGCGCTCGAAGCGGTCGGTCAGTTGCTTGATGCGTCGCTCGCGCGTCTCGGTCAGCGGCGGCGTGATCCATTCCTTGCGGAAGTCCGCGTTGTTGCGTTCATGGCGGCGGGCCAGGTGGGCCAGCTGGGCGGGCGTGAAGGTGAGCGCGATCTCCGCCAGCGCGGGCTCGGCCTGGTCCGCCAGGGGCTCCAGCCGGGCGATCGCCGCCTCGAACAGGGTGCAGGCCTGGGCGGCGGTGATGTCCCCGGGGGCGAGCCGTTCAGCCTGCCGCAGCAGATCCATGTAGGGGGGCAGTTCCTGCGTCCGGTGCCACTGCTGCAGGCGCGACAGGGCCTCGCGCACGCGGGGGGACTGGGCGTCGTTGAAGTCGAAATACCCGTCCAGCCACCAGTAGGCCAGCTGCGGCAGGCTGTCGTAGCCCAGCTTGATGGCGCTGCATCCCGACAGGCCGGCGCCCAGGGCCAGGGACAGGGCCAGCGCGCGGATAATCCGGACGAGATTGAATGGTCGGTTCATGAAGGAACGAGGAAACCCGATGACGTCGATGGCGGCAGTGGATGTGGTGGTCATGGCCGCCGGCAAGGGCACGCGCATGAAAAGCAGCTTGCCCAAAGTGTTGCACCGTTTGGGCGGCCGCGCCTTGCTGGCCCATGTGATCGACTCGGCGGCGGGGTTGAAGCCCCGGCGGGTGGTCGTGGTCACGGGCCATGGCGCCGACCAGGTGGCCCAGGCGGCGCAGGGGTTTGCGCAGTCCAGCGGCCTGGCCGGTTGCGAGACCGTCCTGCAGCAGCCCCAGCTGGGAACCGGCCACGCCGTCCAGCAGGCGCTGCCGCTGCTGCCCGATGATGGCACCTGCCTGGTGCTCAATGGTGACGTCCCGCTGATTGCCACCGACACGCTGCGCGAGCTGGTGGCCGCCTGTGCCGGTGAAAAGCTGGCCTTGCTGACGGTGGACATGCCGGATCCCACGGGCTACGGCCGCATCGTGCGTGAAGGCGATGCCGTGAAGGCCATCATCGAGCACAAGGACGCCAGCGAGGCCGAGCGCGCCATCCGCGAGGTCTATACCGGCTTCATGGCCGTCCCCAACCGCCTGATGCGCGCCTGGCTGGCGCGCCTGACCAATGACAACGCCCAGGGCGAGTACTACCTGACCGACGTGGTCAAGTTCGCCGCGCAGGATGGCGTGCCCGTGTCCGCCCTCAAGACGGCGGACAGGGTGCAGGTGGACGGCGTGAACAGCCCGCTGCAGCTGGCCGAACTGGAGCGCGCCTACCAGCTGCGCCTGGCCCGCCACCTGATGGAGCAGGGCGTGCGCCTGGCCGACCCGGCGCGCCTGGACGTGCGCGGTGCGCTGGAGTGCGGGGCGGATGTCGAGATCGACGTGAACTGCGTCTTCGAGGGCTGCGTGCAACTGGGCGAGGGCGTGCGCATCGGCGCCAACTGTGTCATTGCCAATGCCCGCATCGCGGCCGGCGCGGTGATCCACCCCTTTACCCACATCGACGGCGAGAAGCTGGGCGTGGACGTGGGCGCGGGCGCCCTCATCGGCCCCTTCGCCCGCCTGCGCCCGGGTGCGAAGCTGGGTGCCGAAGTCCACATCGGCAACTTCGTCGAGGTCAAGAACTCCACCCTGGCCGCCGGCGCCAAGGCCAACCACCTGGCCTACCTGGGCGACGCCACGGTGGGCGAGCGCGTGAACTACGGCGCGGGGTCGATCACCGCCAACTACGACGGCGCCAACAAGCACCGCACCGTCATCGAGGCCGACGTGCACGTGGGCAGCAACTGCGTGCTGGTCGCGCCCGTCACCCTGGGCGCGGGCGGCACCATCGGCGGCGGCTCCACCATCACCAAGGACACGCCGGCCGGCGCGCTGTCCGTGGCGCGGGGCAAGCAGGTGTCGATCGCCAACTGGCCGCGGCCGAAGAAGAAGTCCTGAACGAGAAGTCCTGAACGGGCGGGGCGGGCCTTCCGCCGATCCCGCGCGCCGCGCGGGCAGCCTCAGGCCTTCGCCGCCAGGGGAAGCCGCGGCGCGAACTTGGCGCGCTTGACCGAGAAGAAGGCCTTCACGTTGCGCACATTGGCGTCACTCGTGAACAGGCGTTGTTGCAGTGCCAGGTAGGCCGGCATGTCGGCCGCGCGCACGTGCAGGATGAAGTCCGGGCCGGGCGAGACGCGGTAGCACTGCTGCACCGCCTCGTCGGCCACCACGCGCAGCTCGAAGGCCTCCAGCTGCTCGGCGCCCTGGCGCTCCAGCGTCACCTCCACGATGGCCTCCAGGCCATGCCCCAGCATGGCGCCGAGCTTGTCGGCATTCAGCACCGCCACTTGCCGCTCGATGAGCCCGGCATCCTGCAGCCGCTTGACGCGCCGCAGGCAGGTGGGCGGCGACACGTGCACGGCCTGCGCCAGGGCCAGGTTGCTCAGCGAGGCGTCCTGCTGCAGCAGGTCCAGCAGGCGCAGGTCGGTGGTGTCGAGAAATTGATCTTCCATTTTTTGATTTTCATGGAATTTTATTTCTCCATTGGACGTGGGTGAACGGAAATTTCATTAGGCGATGCATTTTGGACACAAATTCCTCCTTTGCCACCCTACATTCACAGCAACTCAGGAGCAAACCCCATGTGTGGCATCGTCGCCGCGGTTTCGGACCGCAACATCGTTCCCATCCTCGTCCAGGGCCTGCAGCGGCTGGAGTACCGCGGCTACGACTCCTGCGGCGTGGCGGTGCACACGCAGGGCCTGCGCCGGGCCCGCAGCACCGAGCGCGTGGCCGAACTGCTGCAGCAGGTCACCACCGAGAAGCTGGAAGGCACGACGGGCATCGCCCACACCCGCTGGGCCACGCATGGCGCGCCGGCGGTGCACAACGCCCACCCTCACTTCAGCCACGGCCCCGGCGCCACGGCGGCCGACAAGGCCGGCCGCATCGCGCTGGTCCACAACGGCATCATCGAGAACCACGACGAACTGCGGGCCGCGCTGCAGGCCAAGGGCTACGCCTTTGCCAGCCAGACCGACACCGAGGTCATCGCCCACCTGGTCGACAGCGTGTACGAAGGCGACCTGTTCGAGGCCGTCAAGACCGCCGTGGCGCAGCTGCATGGCGCCTACGCCATCGCGGTGTTCTGCAAGGACGAGCCGCACCGCGTGGTCGGCGCGCGCGCCGGCTCCCCGCTGGTCCTGGGCGTGGCGGGCCAGGAGAACTTCCTGGCCTCCGATGCCATGGCTCTGGCCGGCGTCACCGACCAGATCGTCTACCTGGAGGAGGGCGACCTGGTCGACCTGCAGCTGGGTCGCTACTGGGTCACCGACCGCGCCGGCAAGCCCGCCGAGCGCGCCGTCAAGACCGTGCACGCCCACAGCGGCGCGGCGGAACTGGGGCCCTACCGCCACTACATGCAAAAGGAAATCTTCGAGCAGCCGCGCGCCATCGCCGACACGCTCGAAGGCGTGGAGGCCGTGGTGCCCGAGCTGTTCGAGGCGGGCGGGCAGCCCGCGCCGGGTGAAGGCGCGCACCGCGTGTTCCAGCAGGTCGACTCGGTGTTGATCCTGGCCTGCGGCACCAGCTACTACAGCGGCTGCACCGCCAAGTACTGGCTGGAGTCCATCGCGAAGATCCCCACCCAGGTGGAGATCGCCAGCGAGTACCGCTACCGCGAGTCCGTGCCCAACCCCAACACCCTGGTGGTGACCATCAGCCAGTCGGGCGAGACCGCCGACACGCTGGCGGCGCTTCGCCATGCGAAGTCCCTGGGCATGAAGCACACCCTCACCGTGTGCAACGTGTCCACGTCGGCCATGGTGCGCGAGTGCTCGCTGGCGTACATCACCCGTGCGGGCGTGGAAGTGGGAGTTGCCTCCACCAAGGCCTTCACCACGCAGCTGGCCGGCCTGTTCCTGCTGACGCTGGCGCTGGCCCAGTCCAAGGGTCGCCTGAGCGCGGACGAAGAGGCCGCCCACCTCAAGGCCATGCGCCACCTGCCCGCCGCGCTGTCGGCGGTGCTGGCGCTGGAGCCGCAGGTCATTGCCTGGGCGGAGGATTTCGCGGGCAAGCACAACGCCCTGTTCCTGGGCCGGGGGCTGCACTACCCCATCGCCCTGGAAGGCGCACTCAAGCTCAAGGAGATCACCTACATCCACGCCGAGGCCTATGCCGCGGGCGAGTTGAAGCACGGCCCGCTGGCGCTGGTCACCAGCGAGATGCCGGTGGTCACCGTCGCGCCCAACGATGCCCTGCTGGAAAAGCTCAAGAGCAACATGCAGGAAGTGCGCGCGCGCGGTGGCGTGCTGTACGTGCTGGCCGATGCCGACACCCGCATCGAGAACGCCGATGGCATCCACGTGATCCGCATGCCCGAGCACTACGGCCCGCTGTCGCCGCTGCTGCATGTGGTGCCGCTGCAGCTGCTGGCGTATCACACGGCGCTGGCGCGGGGCACGGACGTGGACAAGCCGCGGAACCTGGCGAAGAGCGTGACGGTGGAATAGGTCCGATTATTCTTGCCATAGCAAGCATTAAAGTAAATAATGCTTTCTATGGGACGCTCGACTGCTGCTCCGCTGCCGCCAGAACTGAAGGTTCGCCTGGAGGCTTTCGGCCTTCGGGTCCGGGACGCCCGGCTCCATCGGCGCCTGCGTCAGATCGACCTGGCCGAGCGCGCAGGCTTGTCCCGCTCCACCATCGAGGCCATAGAACGCGGCAGCGCTGACACGGCCTTCGGCGCCTACGCCAGGGTGCTGTGGGTGATGGGGCTCGACCGCGAGCTCGACCTCGTGGCCGATCCAGCCATGGATCAACAAGGCGCTGCGCTGGAGTACAAGCCCGGCGAGCGGCGGGTGCGCGTGCGAAAGGACCTGGGCAATGACTTCTGACGTCTGGGTCTGGTCCTGGCTGCCGGGTGACACCCGGCCGACCCTCGCGGGCCGCTTTCGTCACACAAGGCTTCCCGGTGGCGTTCCGGCGCGCTATCGCGGGGAGTTCGTCTATGGTCGCACCTACCTGGCGAACCCGGACGCCTTGCCGCTCGAGCCTGTCCACTTGCGCCTCGTCGAGCGCCTGTACGAGACCGCGACGCTGGAGGGTTTCTTCGGACCCCTGCGCGACGCCATGCCCGACGACTGGGGCCGCTACGTCATCGACCGCGAATTCGGTCCGCAGGACGACCTCACCGGCTACCTGCTGCGGGGCAGTGGTGACCACATCGGAAACCTCGGGTTCAGCGCATCGCGCGACGAGATGCCGCAAACGCGACCGCTGCCAACCCGGGACATCCTGGAACCCGCCCGGGCTGTGCTGCAGGGCCTGGAAGAAGGCCGTGCCATCGATCCTGCCTTGCGAGGTATCGTCCAGCCCAATACCAATCTCGGTGGCGCGCGTCCCAAGCTCACCATCGAGCATGAGGGCAGGCAGTGGATCGCCAAATACCCCGCAAGGCAGGACCGGGGCGCCCCGATCGCGCGTATCGAGCGAGCCATGCTGGTGCTGGCCCGCGCATGCGGGATCCGTGTGGCGAACGCGCAGGTGGTCCACGACGATATCCTGCTGGTGGAACGGTTCGACCGTGCGCGCAGTGCCGATGGCGGCTGGCGGCGCGATGCCTTCCTGAGCGCGCAGACGGTGTTCCACGCCAACGTGGAGGTACAGGCTTACGCGTTCTCGGGGAGCTACCCTCGCCTGGCACTGGAGATGGCGAAGTTCAGCGAGGCCTTGGCCCAGGATCGCGAAGAGCTGTACCGGCGCATGGTCTTCAACTGCTGCATTTCCAACACCGACGATCACGAGCGGAACCACGGTTTCCTGGCGGGCGATACACCCGGGCGTTTCCGCCTTTCGCCTGCCTACGACATGGTGCCGCGCAGGCACGCCACGGTCAGGCGTGAGCACGCGCTGGCCATCGGCGCCGATGGATTCGTCGCCACGCGGCGCAACCTCCTGAGCGAATGCGCGACGTTCGGGTTGCAGGCCGCACAGGCGAAGGCGATCGTCGATGAGGTCGAGGCCACCGTGCGCGCGGAATGGGCGCGCACGCTGCGGGACGAGGGTCTCATGGAAGACCAGGTGCAGGCGTGGTCGACGTGCTTCCAGCCGTTGCCTGATTCGCTTTGAGCGGCCGAACAGGCGGGGCCCGGCGCAGCGCCGCGATCCTTGCCGTCGGCCGGCTCCGCATCGTGCTGTCCCTGCGGTATCGTAGGCACTCCGCCGGCTCGGCGGGCCTTGGGGCACATGCGCCCGACGAAAACCATCCGGTAGTTACACAATGCTCTACGCCACGCTCAAGACCCTCCATGTGCTGTCCATCATCGTGTGGATCGGCGGCATGGTGTTCGCGCATTTCTTCCTGCGGCCGGCGCTCGCGCAGCTCGATCCGCCGGTGCGCCTGCGGCTGATGCACGAGGTGCTCGGGCGCTTCTTCCGGGCGGTCCTCGTCGCGTCCGCGCTGGCCTTGGGCACGGGCGTGTGGATGGTGGGGCGTGTCGCCCGGCAGGCGGTGCAGTCCGGCGGCGCCTTCACCATGCCTGCCGCGTGGACGGTGATGGCCGTCCTCGGCGTGGCCATGGTCGCGATCTTCCTGTTCGTGCGGCATGTGCCCTATGCGAGGCTGGGGCGCGCCGTCGTGAAGGCCGATTGGGCGGCCGCCGGCGCCTGCCTGGCGCAGATCCGCCGCTGGGTGGCGATCAACCTGGGGATCGGGGTCGTGATCGTGGCGGTGACGCTGCTGCGGGCGGTCGGCTGATGCTCTCGCCCGAGCAGTTCCTCGGCTTCCTCCTGGCCGCCATCGCCATCACCGCCTCTCCCGGCCCGGACAACCTCATGGTCCTGGGCATGGGCATGTCCCGGGGGCGGCGGCAGGGCGTGGCCTTCGGCCTGGGTTGCGCGCTGGGCTGCCTGAGCCACACCGCGCTGGCCGTGGCCGGTGTCAGCGCCGTCATCGCCGCCTCCCCCTTCGCCTTCACCCTGCTTCGCATCGCCGGCGGCCTCTACCTGGTGTGGCTGGGCGTGCAGGCCCTTCGCAGCAAGGGCGGCGCGCGCGTGGCCGATGCGGTGGCGCAGGACCAGTCCCTGTCCGCCCTGTTCCTGCGCGGCATGCTGGCCAACGCCATCAACCCGAAGGTGGTGCTGTTCTTCCTGTCCTTCCTGCCGCAGTTCGTCGTGCCCTCGCAGGGCGCCGTGGGCTGGCAGATGGCGGCACTGGGCATCACCTTCACCGTGCAGGCGGCGGTGCTGTTCGGCCTGCTGGGGCTCTTCGCCGGCACCATCGGCCAGTGGCTCCATCGCAGGCCCCGCGCCGGCTTGTGGCTGGACCGGGTCGCCGGCACGGTCTTCATCGGGCTGGGGTTGCGCCTGATCGCCTCCCGCTGAAGGGAAGGGCACGGCGTCAAGCGGCGCGCAGCCCCATTGCAGGGTTGCGGATGAGGCCTGCGGGCACTTTACCCGAGGGACATCGGGAAAACCCGGTCAGTCGATACACTTCAACATCCGGTTGCCTTCGCGACCCGGCCAGGCTTGTCACATGAAGAAGAACCCACCGCGTTTCCTCGCGGCAGGCGCCTGCCTGCTCGCCGTTGCCGTCCTCAGCGCCTGTGGCAAGGGCCAGCCCCCCGCGGGCGCGGGCGGCCCCCCGGGCGGCATGCCGCCGGCGGAAGTGGGCGTCGTCACCGTGGCCCTGGGCCCGGTGGGCCTGCAGGCCGAGTTGCCGGGCCGCCTGGAGGCCTCCCGCGTCGCCCAGGTGCGCGCCCGTGCCGCCGGCATCGTGCAGGAGCGCCTGTTCCGTGAAGGCTCGGACGTGAAGGCCGGCCAGCCCCTGTTCCGCATCGACCCCGCGCCTTACAAGGCCGCCCTGGCCAGCGCCCAGGCGGCGCAGGCCCGGGCGCAGGCCAACCTGGCAGCGGCCACCGCGCTGGCCGAGCGCTACAAGCCGCTGGTGGAGGCCAACGCCATCAGCAAGCAGGAATACGCCAACGCCGTCGCCGGCCAGAAGCAGGCCGAGGCCGAAGTCGCCGCCGCCCAGGCCGCCGTGGAGACGGCGCAGATCAACCTGGGCCAGGCCACGGTCACCGCGCCCATCGCGGGCCGCATCGGCCGCGCCCTGGTCACCGAGGGTGCCCTGGTCGGCCAGGGCGAGGCCACGCCCCTGGCCCTGGTGCAGCAGGTCGACCCGCTGTACGTGAACTTCACGCAGTCGGCCGGCGAGATCCTGGCCTTGCGCCGGGCCCTGGAGCAGGGCAAGCTGCAGCGTGCCGCCCGGTCCGAGGGCGCCGCCGTGCGCGTGCTGCTGGAAGACGGCAGCGTCTACCCCCTGGCCGGCCGCCTGCTGTTCTCCGACCTGACGGTGGACCCGGCCAGCGGCCAGGTCACCCTGCGCGCCGAGGTGCCCAACCCCAAGGGGGAGCTGCTGCCGGGGCTGTACGTGCGCGTGCGCCTGGAGCAGGCCCGCGTGCCCCATGCCGTGCTGCTGCCGCAGCAGGCGGTCAGCCGCTCGGCGCAGGGTGACACCGTGATGGTGGTGGGCGAGGGCGGCCAGGTCGCGCCGCGCCCCGTTAAGGTGGGCGATGCGCAAAATGGCAGCTGGGTGATCCTGGACGGCCTGAAGGCCGGCGAGCAGGTGGTCGTCGACGGCTTCCAGAAGATGCGCCCCGGCGCGCCGGTCAAGCCGGTCCCCTGGAACGCCGGAAAGCCGGCCCAGGCCGCATCGGCCGCGGCACCCGCCGCATCCGGCGCAGCGGCTGCCGCCCCGGCCGCCTCCGTCCCGGCCTCCGCCGCCTCCCGCCGTTCCTGAGGCCGGGCCATGTCCAAGTTCTTCATCGACCGCCCGGTCTTCGCCTGGGTCATCGCGCTGTTCCTCATTGTCCTGGGCGCCGTGGCGATCAGGCAGCTGCCCATCGCGCAGTACCCGCCGGTGGCACCGCCGTCCATAGTCATCAACGCCGCCTACCCGGGCGCCTCCGCCAGCACGCTGGAGGAAAGCGTCATCACCGTCATCGAGCAGGAGATGAACGGCTCGCCCGGCCTGATCTACATGGAGTCCGTGGCCCAGGCCAACGGCACCGGCCAGATCACGCTGACCTTCCAGCCCGGTACCTCGCCCGAGTTGGCGCAGGTGGACGTGCAGAACCGCCTGTCGCGTGCCACGCCGCGCCTGCCCCAGGCCGTCACGCAGCAGGGCCTGCGGGTGGACCAGGCGCGCATGAACTTCCTGCTGTTCACGCTGCTGTCCTCCGACGATCCCAAGACCACCCCGGTGGACCTGGGTGACTACGCCGCGCGCAACATCGTGCCCGAGCTGCAGCGCCTGCCCGGCGTCGGCCAGGCGCAGCTGTTCGGCACCGAGCAGGCGATGCGCATCTGGATCGACCCGCAGAAGCTGGTCGCCTTCAACCTCTCGGCCGCAGACGTCAATGCCGCCATCCGCGCGCAGAACGCGCAGGTCTCCGCGGGCACGCTGGGTGACCTGCCCGGCGTGGCGGGCCAGGGCATCGCCGCCACCGTGGTCGTCAACGGCCAGCTGTCCAGCGTGGAGCAGTTCGGCAACATCGTGCTGCGCGCCAGCACCGACGGCGCCACCGTGCGCCTGAAGGACGTGGCCCGCATCGAGCTGAACGCGCAGACCTTCGCGACCTCCGCCCGCCTGAACGGCAAGCCCTCCACCGGCATCGGCGTGCAGCTGTCGCCCACGGGCAATGCGCTGGCCACCGCCGACGCCGTGCGCCAGCGCATGGGCGAGCTGTCCGCCTTCTTCCCTGCGGGCATGAAGTGGGACATCCCCTATGACAGCTCGCGCTTCGTGCGCATCTCCATCTCGCAGGTGGTAGAGACGCTGGTCGAGGCCGTGGTGCTGGTGTTCCTGGTGATGTTCCTGTTCCTGCAGAACTGGCGCTACACCCTCATTCCCACCCTGGTGGTGCCGGTGGCCCTGCTGGGCGCCTTCGGCGCGCTGCTGGCGCTGGGCTTTTCCATCAACGTGCTGACCATGTTCGGCATGGTGCTGGTGATCGGCATCGTGGTGGACGACGCCATCGTGGTGGTGGAGAACGTCGAACGCATCATGAGCGAGGAGGGCCTGCCCCCGCGCGAGGCCACCCGCAAGGCCATGGGCCAGATCCAGGGCGCCATCGTCGGCGTGACGGTGGTGCTGATCTCGGTGTTCGTGCCGCTGGCCTTCTTCGCCGGGTCCACGGGCAACATCTACCGCCAGTTCTCGGCGGTCATGGTCTCGGCCATCGCTTTCTCGGCGCTGATGGCGCTGTCGCTCACGCCGGCGCTGTGCGCCAGCCTGCTCAAGCCGGTCGAGGCCGGGCACCACCACGACAAGCGCGGCTTCTTCGGCGCCTTCAACCGCGGCTTCACGCGCACGGCCAAGGGCTATGAGTCCATCGTCGCGCGCATCCTGCGCAAGGCGGGCCGGTCGATGGTGGTGTACCTGGCCATCGGCGCTGCCGCGGCCGTGGTCTACCTGCGCCTGCCGACCTCCTTCCTGCCCGCCGAGGACCAGGGCTACATGCTGGTGAACGTGCAACTGCCCCCCGGCGCCACGCAGGAGCGCACCCGCTCGGTGATGGAGCAGGTGGAGGGCTTCATCCTCCAGCAGCCCGAGGTCCAGAGCATCGTGGGCGTGCTGGGCTTCTCGTTCTCCGGCCAGGGGCAGAACGCCGCGCTGGCCTTCGTCACCCTCAAGGACTGGGACGAGCGCAAGGGCGAGGGCCAGTCCGCGCAGGGCGTGGCTGGCCGCGCCTTCGGGGCCTTCATGGGCATCCGCGATGCCTTCGTCTTCCCCCTCAGCCCGCCGCCGATTCCCGAATTGGGCACGGCCTCCGGCTTCAACTTCCGCCTGCAGGACCGCGGCGGCAACGGCCGCGAGGCCCTGCTGGCCGCGCGCAACCAGCTGCTCGGGATGGCCTCGCAAAGCAAGGTGATCACCCAGGTCTTCCCCGACGGCCTGGAGGACGCGCCGCAGGTGCAGGTGGACATCGACCGTGACAAGGCCCAGGCCCTGGGGGTGTCCTTCGATGCCATCAACAGCGCGCTGTCCACGGCGCTGGGCTCCAGCTACGTCAACGACTTCCCCAACCGCGGCCGCCTGCAGCGCGTGGTGGTGCAGGCCGATGCCCCGGCCCGCATGCAGCCGGGCGACCTGCTGCGCCTGAACGCGCTCAACGCCAAGGGGCAAGCCGTGCCGCTGTCGGCCTTTGCCACCACGCGCTGGGTGCCTGGCGCCACGCAGACCGTCCGCTACAACGGCTACCCCTCCATGCGCCTGATCGGCTCCGCCGCCCCCGGCTACAGCACCGGCGCCGCGATGGCCGAGATGGAGCGCCTGGCCGCCCAGCTGCCGCCGGGCTTCGGCTTCGAGTGGACCGGCCAGTCGCGCGAGGAGAAGCAGGCGGGCGGGCAGGCCCTGATCCTGTACGGCTTCGCCATCCTGGCCGTGTTCCTGTGCCTGGCGGCCCTGTACGAGAGCTGGTCGATCCCGCTGTCGGTGATCCTGGTCGTGCCCCTGGGCGTGCTGGGGGTGCTCGTGGCCAGCTGGCTGCGGGGATATGCCAACGACATCTACTTCCAGGTGGGCCTGATCACCATCATCGGCCTGTCGGCCAAGAACGCCATCCTGATCATCGAGTTCGCCAAGGACCTGCAGGCCCAAGGCAAGGGGCTGGTGGAGTCGGCGCTGGCGGCGGCGCACCTGCGGTTCCGCCCCATCCTCATGACCTCGCTGGCCTTCGGCCTGGGCGTGCTGCCGCTGGCGATCGCCACCGGCGCCGGCTCGGCCAGCCAGCGCGCCATCGGCACCGCGGTGCTGGGCGGCATGTTCACCGGCACCGCGCTGGCGGTGTTCTTCGTGCCCGTGTTCTTCGTCGTGGTGCGCGGCCTGTTCAAGGGCAGCGAGCGCCAGCGGCGGCTGTACCTGCACGAGACAGACAACGAGCCCGGTGCGGGCGCTCGCGCAGGAGACCAGGTATGAGCCCGTCGTTCCACCGCACGCTGTTGCGCCTTGCCGTTGCGGCTGTAACCGCCGTCCTCGTGTCGGGCTGCAGCCTGATTCCCCCGCTCGAACGGCCGGCCGCGCCGGTGGCCGCGCAGTGGCCCGACGCCGGGACCGCTGCGTCCACCGGCCCGGGCGAGGGCACGCCGGCCGACGCCCTGGCCTGGCAGCGCTTCTTCACCGACGCACGCCTGCAGGCCCTGCAGGCCACGGCGCTTCGCAACAACCGGGACCTGCGCATCGCCCTGCGCAACGTGGAGCAGGCCCGTGCGCAGGCTGGGGCGCGCGAGGCGGACCGCTTGCCCACCGTGGGCCTGGGCGTCGCCGGCAACCGCGCGCCCAATGCGGACGGCGGCACCACCACGGCGTACAACGCGGGCTTGTCCATCACCGCCTGGGAGATCGACCTGTTCGGGCGCCTGGGCGCCCTGGGCGAGGCGGCCTTGGCCCAGTACCTCGCCACCGAGGAAGGCCGCAAGGCGGCCCAGTCCACCCTGCTGGCCAGCGTGGCCAGCACCTGGCTCGCGCTGGTCGCCGACGAGGAGCTGCTGGCCCTCACGCGCCAGACGCTGGCCACGCGCGAGGACTCCCTTCGCCTGGTCAGGCTGCGCTTCGAGCATGGCGTGGCGTCCGAGCTGGACCTGCGCCAGGCTGAATCGCTGGCCGAATCGGCCCGCGCCACGCTGGCGCAGCTGGCGCGCCAGCGCGCGCAGGACCTCCATGCCCTGTCGCTGCTGCTGGGGGAGTCTGCCCCGGCTGATGCGGGACGCGGCATCGCCATCGCCGACCTGAAGCTGCCCGAGCTGCCCGCGGGCGTGCCCTCCGAGGTGCTGGTGCGCCGGCCCGATGTGCGGCAGGCCGAACAGCAGCTGGTGGCGGCCAATGCCAACATCGGCGCGGCGCGCGCGGCCTTCTTCCCGCGCATTTCCCTGACCGCGGGTGCGGGCGTGGCGAGCAAGGACCTGTCGGCCCTGTTTCCGCATGGCGCCTGGGCCTTCACCGCCGCGCCGCAGGCGCTGCTCACGGTGTTCGATGGCGGCCGCAACCGGGCCAACCTGCGCGCGGCGCTGGCGGCGCGTGACGTCGCCATCGCGCAGTACGAGCGCGCCATCCAGTCGGCCTTCCGCGAGGTGGCCGATGCGCTGGCCGGCCGCGCCACTTTCGACGACCAGGTGCAGGCCCTGGGCAGGCAGGCGGGCGCCGAGAGCGTGCGCCTGCGCCTGGCGACCCTGCGCTACGAGAACGGCGTGGCCAGTTCGCTGGACCTGCTCGACGCGCAGCGTTCGCAGTTCGCCGCGCAGCAGGCCCTGGTACAGGCACGCCTGGCGAGCCTGCAGAACCAGGTGCAGTTGTACCGGGCGCTGGGCGGGGGGTGGGTGGACGCCGCCCGCTGAGGGGCCAGGGGGCGCGCGGTGGCACCCCGTGACCCTCAGCCCGCCGCAGCGGCCATCAGCTGCCGCACCAGCCGGTGCTCCACCTTCTTGTGTGGCGTGATGGCGTAGAAGTGTTCTTCCACACCCTCGCAGTCCCCCACGCGCTCCACCCCCAGCTGGGCGGTGATCTCCGGCTCCACCAGCGTGGCCGCTGGAAACACGCCCAACCCGCTGGCGCCGAAGGTCTTGAGCAGGGCGCTGTCCTCGAACTCGCCGGCGATGCGCGGGCGGATGCCGTGGCGGTCGAACCAGTGGTCGATGCGATCGCGCAGTACGCCATGCCCGGTGGGCAACAACACGGGCGTGTCCGCCAGGGCCTGCGTGAAGGATCCGGCCTTCTTCTGCGCCGCCCGCAGCTTGCGCGCCAGCCCCGGCTCGGCGAACCAGGCCATGCCGCTGTGGCCCAGCGAGTGGCTATAGAGCTTGAGGTTGGGGTTGGGCGGCGCCGGCCGGTCGGAGATCACCAGGTCCAGCTTGTGCAGCGCCAGTTCCGCCAGCAGGTCGTCGAATTCGTCGTCGTGGCATAGCAGGCGCAGCCCCGGCTCGTGCACCACCGGCTCCAGCAGGTGGCGCACCGCCAGCTTCGGGATGCCGTCCGGTATGCCCACCGCCAGCCGCACGCCCTGGGCCGCGGCCACGTCACGCACCAGCGCCGGCAGGGCCTCCCCCAGCTGGAAGATCTGGTCGGCCTGCCGCATCGCCGCCACCCCCGCCTCGGTCAGCGCCAGCCCGCGTCCCGCCGGCTTGAGCAAGGCCGCGCCCAGCGCCCCCTCGAGTTCACGCACCTGGGTGCTGACGGTCTGCACCGCCATGCCCAGGCGCTCGGCGGCGCGGGACATGCCGCCCTCCTTGGCGACCACCCAGAAGTAGTACAGGTGCCGGTAGCTGAAAGGAATGCTCATCCCCGAATCTTCGGTTTTTTCGAAATAAACCTCAAGTCAGGGGTGTTTTGACGAAGGACCAATCGTCCGTATCGTCCGAACCTTCATTGTTCCAACCCGAAACCCGTTCATGGAAACCATCGCGCCGGCCTGGCTCTGGGCCACTTTCGTCGGCATCGTCCTGGTGTCGCTGTTCGTCGACTTCGTCGTGCTCAAGAAGCAGGGCGCCCACGAGATCGGGGTCAAGGAAGCCCTGAACTGGTCGCTCGTTTGGATCGCCCTGAGCTTCGTCTTCAACGGCCTGCTGTGGTGGGCGGTCAAGGACACCTCCGGCTCCACGCAGCTGGCCAACGAGAAGTCGCTCGAGTTCCTCACCGGCTACCTGATCGAGAAGTCGCTGGCCGTCGACAACATCTTCGTCTTCCTGCTGATCTTCACCTACTTCGCGGTGCCGCCGGCCTTCCAGAAGCGGGTGCTGATGATCGGCATCATCGGCGCCATCGTCCTGCGCACCATCATGATCCTGGTGGGCGGCTGGCTGCTGTCCAACTTCCACTGGATCCTGTACGTCTTCGGCGGCTTCCTGATCCTCACCGGCATCAAGATGTGGTGGGCCGCGGGCAAGGAGAGCGACCTGGAGGACAACCCCGCGCTGAAGCTGCTTCGCAAGCTCATGCCCGTGAGCAAGTCCTTCGACGGCGAGAAGTTCTTCACCGTGGAGAACGGCAAGAAGATCGCCACGCCCCTGTTCATGGTGATCTGCCTGGTGGCGCTGACCGACGTGATCTTCGCGGTGGACTCCATCCCGGCGATCTTCGCCATCACCTCGGACCCGTTCATCGTGCTCACGAGCAACGTGTTCGCCATCCTGGGCCTGCGCGCCATGTATTTCCTGCTGGCCGCGGTGGCGGGCAAGTTCCACCTGCTGAACTACGGCCTGGCGGTGATCCTGGTCTTCATCGGCACCAAGATGTGCCTGGTGGATGTCTACAAGATCCCGGCCCTGGTCTCCCTGGGCGTGGTGGTCGCCATCCTCGCCGTCACCATGCTGTGGAGCCTGCGCACCGCGGGTGGCGAAGCCGGCAAGGGCACGGCGTCCCGCGAAGGCGCCTGATACCCGCCGTCCCCGCCGGGGGGCCGTCCCCGCTGTCTGTGGACAGCCGGGACGGCCCCCCGGATTTTTTTCGTCAGTGGTGGCGCGCGCTGGCGGCGGCAGCCGCAGCGGCCCCCTGCATCGGCGCCGTGAACACGGACTGCCAGGCCTGGAACAGCGGCGCCGCCGCGCTCGCGGTGCTGGCCGAGGCCTGCTGCTGCTGCTCCGCGGGCCGCATGAACTCACCCTGGGCCTTCAGCGACGCCAGCAGCATCTCCTGCGCGTACTGGGCCAGCTCGCTCAGGCCCGACAGCATCACGGTGGACTGGATGGCCATCACCTCGGCGGGGCTGCCGGCGCTGCGCAGGCGGTCGGCGGTCTGCTCCTGCAGCAAGGCGGCGCGCTGGATCATGTGGTTGTTGGTCTGCTGCACCGTCTCCATCGCGCGCAACAGGGCGCAGGCCGTGCTGCAGCCGTTGGCCATGTGCTGGCGGGTCAGGTCGGCCATCGCGCTGGTGCCGGCACTCATGTCCGCCTCTGGCGCCGAGTGGTCGCGGGAATTGCCTTTGCTTGCCATGGTTCTCTCTCCTGGTTGGGGTGTGGTTGGAAATGAGTAAGCGCCCGCTGGACCCCGGGGGGGGCCGCGGACGCCATCGATCGGTGGGGAAATCGGTCGGGAAGAAGGACGAATCCGGGTGCGCGCCGTCAGCCGGCGGCGCTGAACTGGTTGCGAAGCATCTTGATCTGGTCGTGGTTGCGCTGCACGCCTTGCAACTGCCGCTCGACGACTTCGCGGATGTTCGAGGGCAGGGGCTTCTGCAGTGCCTTGCGGTAGCGGGCGAGGGCGTTGTCCTCCCCGCGCTCGGCTTCGTCGAGCATGGCCTTGTCGTCATAGGTGGACAGGGTCGAACGCACTGAGACCCAGCCGCGGTGCACCGCGCCCAGCGCGCTGCCGCTGTCGTCCGCCTCGCCGCCGAGGCGGCGCACCTGCTCCTGCAGCTCGCGCGCGCCGCGCTGGCAGTCGTCGGCGCGCTGCATGAAGACGGACTTCAGGTCCTCGCGCTTGGCGTTGTCGGCGCAGGCGCGGAAGCCGTACTCGCCGTCCTTGCAGCACTCGACCAGGTCCTGCAGCACGTCCAGCACATCCTCGCGGCTGCCAGAGGCATCGCCGGACTGCTGGGCCTCGCCCACCTTGGCGGCCACGCCGCTGGTGCCCGTGGTGCCGGTGCTGGCCTGCAGGTGTTCGCTGCTGCCTGTCGTGGTGTCACGGGTCATGCCGCTGCTGTCCGTGCCGCTGCCTCGCTCACTGCGCAGTGTGTCGGCGCGTTCCCAGGCCGCGCGGCTGGCGGGCTGGGCCTGCGGCCAGTCCAGCGAGGACGAGCCGCGCGCGCTGTCCCAGCCAGACTCCAGGCGTGAGGCGGCGGTGTCCCAGTCCTCCTCATACCGGTTGCGCGATTCGACGCCATAGCGGTAGGCGGGCCCGTAGTCCTCGAAGCTGCGCCCGGGCTGGTAATACGGTTCCTGGGTGTAGCGCTCGCGCCAGTGGTTCTCTTCCTCGGTCGGGTTCACGCCCTCGGCCACGGCCTTGCCGGCCAAGCCACCGACCACGGCGCCGACGACGCCGCCTACGGCCATGCCCGCCGGGCCCGCAGCCATGCCGGCCGCAGCACCCGCCATGGCGCCGCCGACGGCGCCCACGCCGGTGCCCACGGGGTGCGAGCCCGACTCGTCGCTGAGCGGGTCGCGGTTGGTGTCACGTTCTTCAGCAGCCATGGCAAGTCTCCTGGTTCTGGTGTCTCGAAAGGCGTCCGGGAAATCGAACCGTTTCATCTTGCGGCGCCCTGTGGGCCAGCCGTCGTCAGCCAAGCCGGGGACCGCCTGTAGGAGCAGGTCCCTGTGCCACGGCATGCGCGGGCTCGCAGGCCCTGCAGGCGCCACGCACAGGGGTCCCCAGCGCCGTCCTACAGCCCGCCCGCGGCCGGCCGCACCAGCATGGGGGCATGCAGCAGTCCCTTCGCCGGACCACGGCGCACCTGCACCTGGCCTACGGTGAGCGCGAGGCCAGCGAGGGCTTGATCGGCCGGCGCTTCATGCTCAAGATCGCAGGCCGGGACATGAGCCTGTCGATCGACCTGACCCCCAACTTCCACACCCGCAACAAGAACGCGCCCAGCTACGTGGATGCGGCGGCCCTGGTGCGCAACCACGCCCGGCTCACCGCCGTACAGTGCGACGACAACCTGGTGCGCACCCGGCTCGTGCGCGCGTGGGAAGAAACGCCGGACCCGCAGCTGCGCCTGGTGCTGGACCTGGGGCCGCGCGGGCAGTTTGCCTACGCGGTGCGGCCGCACCTGCTGTTCACGGGCGGCGTACAGCTGGACGTGGTGCAGGCGCTGGAGGCCGTGGTGCCCGGGCCTGGCGCGGCGGAGGTGACATGAACGAGCCTGGGCGCCCGGGACCGATCCGCCCGCGGTGGGGGCGAGCGCTGGCCCTGACTTTGGCTCTCGCCCTGCCCCTGCCGGGAGCGGCCGGGCAGGAGGCGGTGGAGGCACCAGCCCTTCGCCAGCGTCACGCCCAGCTTTCGCAGGCGCTGCAGGTCAATCCCTACCAGCGGCCGCTGCACATCGACTCCACCCAGCCGGGCGACCGCCTGCGCGGCGAGATCCATGCGGTGGTGGCCTATCCGTTTGCCCAGGTCCGCGACGCGCTGTCCGTGCCCGCGCACTGGTGCGACATCCTGATCCTGCCGTTCAACACGAAACACTGCCGGGTCGCGGGCAGCGCGGGTTCACCGCAGCTGCTGCTGCGCATCGGCCGCAAGTACGACCAGCCGGTGGAAAAGGCGTTCAAGCTGGCATTCGCCTTCCGGCCGCAGGCCGCGAGTGCGGCTTACTTCGAGACGCGGCTGGAGGCGCAGGACGGGCCGGTGGGCACCCGGGACTACCGCATCGTGGTGGCCGCCGTGCCGCTTGACGACGGCCGCACCTTCCTTCGGATGGACTACGCCTATGGCTTCGGCATGGCGGGCCGGCTGGCGATGCGGGCCTACCTGGCGACGGCGGGGGCGCAGAAGGTGGGCTTCACCACGGGGCGTGACGCGTCCGGACGCACGGTGCCCACAGGGGGGCTGCGCGGGGTGATCGAACGCAATGCCATGCGCTACTACCTGGCCATCGACACCTACCTGGGATCACTGGCCGTGCCGCCGGCGCAGCAGGCAGACTGGCGCATCGATGCCTGGTTCGATGCGACCGAGGCCTACCCGCGCCAGCTCCATGAAATGGACAAGGCCACGTACGTGGCCTTGAAGCGGGGAGAGATCGCCCGCCTGGGGCAGGCGATCGAGTGAGAGCCGCCCTCAGCTGAGGCCGGCCGCTGCACGCAGCGCCTGAGCCTTGTCCGTGCGCTCCCAGGTGAACTCCGGCTCCGCACGGCCGAAGTGGCCGTAGGCGGCGGTCTTCTGGTAGATCGGGCGCAACAGGTCCAGCATCTGGATGATGCCCTTGGGACGCAGGTCGAACAGCTCATTGACCAGTGCGGCGATCTTCTCGTCGGGGATCACGCCCGTGCCTTCGGTGTAGACCGTCACGTTCATGGGGCGGGCCACGCCGATGGCGTAGGCCACCTGCACCTGGCACTGCTTGGCCAGGCCGGCGGCGACCACGTTCTTGGCGACGTATCGGGCGGCATAGGCGGCCGAGCGGTCCACCTTGGACGGATCCTTGCCCGAGAACGCGCCACCGCCGTGCGGGCAGGCACCGCCGTAGGTGTCGACGATGATCTTGCGGCCGGTCAGGCCGCAGTCGCCCTGCGGGCCGCCGACGACGAAGCGGCCGGTCGGGTTGATCAGGTACTTGGTGTCCTGCAGCCACTCCTTGGGCAGCACCGGCTTGATGATCTCCTCGATCACCGCCTCGATGAAGGACGGCTTCATGTGCTTGCCGTCGCTCTGCTCGGGGCTGTGCTGGGTGGACAGCACCACGGTGTCGATGCTGTGGGGCTTGCCGTCCACGTAGCGCATGGTCACCTGGCTCTTGGCGTCCGGGCGCAGGAAGGGCAGGCGGCCGTCCTTGCGCAGCTGGGCCTGGCGCTCCACCAGGCG